>Ga0213868_10003202_pt1 | contig 15350 bp, 11 predicted proteins | sample PICome_9_FD_160087 | JGI IMG/M metagenome (GOLD analysis project Ga0213868, IMG submission 160087) | Coastal seawater microbial communities near Pivers Island, North Carolina, United States - PICO127 | ecosystem: Environmental > Aquatic > Marine > Coastal | place: USA: North Carolina...
ACAGCATAAGTTTTTGAAATATCAGCATGGTCCTTGAAACCACCTGCAAGGTTTACATAATCATCAATATTATATTTTGGATTGAATGGAACTGTTATAGCATTTAAAACACTTCCAATAATTGTGACAGTATTATTTCTTTTAGGCATATAAATCTTATCTCCAGGCTCAAGATAAATATTCAAAGATGGATTTTTTTTAATCTCCCATGGATCAAATTCTGTAACAAGCCTTCCAAGCGCTTTGGAGCTATTCAAATTACTAATAAGATTTACCAACGCTATTGTGTCTGTTGCAGATTGTTGAAGCTTTCCTGAAGTAACTGCTGTAGCAAGAATATCAGCTAATTCAGCTTGCGATCTGTTTAATGCATCCTCTTCGATAAATTTTATAGATTCTCGAATTAAGATACCTCCGATTGGAAAAGCTCGATCAGAAAGAGCGCCTGACTTTTTATAAATATCAAGCAATGTTGTCTCTGGTCCAACATAATACTTGCCAGGAAATTGGAACTCACCAATCAATTCAACATATGAATTTGTATGCTCTTTTGTATTTTCGAGAACATTTAGATATTTTACATTTGTCGCTGAAGATAGCAGCTTGGGGTCATAAGTAATTAGGGATTCATCAGCGGAATAGAACCCATAGTCATATTTTATTTTTTTGTTCAAAGGAGATGAAATGCCTGATGCAAAGCCCAGCAATCTATCTGCATTTACAGAATTGGTAACAGGATAGATCCCAGGTTTAACTACAGCTCCAAAAACTGGGACAGCATTATTAATTAGGACTGGTAAAATAGTAAGATTATTTGAAAATATATTAGGGCACTCCAAGGCTTCTGACGAGCTTGCAATGTCTTGGAATAACATAGTTTTGGTTTGAAAGTTAGTTAAAAAATCTCTATTGGAAAAGGTTTGTAACACAGAAATACATTCGGGTACTTCACTTTCAATATTTACTTTTTGTTCACCAGAAGTCTGTAGGTTAATATTTTCAAGGGAAGTAGAATCAATGCCATCCTGCTTCTTAGCATCTCTTGAATCAATAAACATATATTTTAAAAGATTGTTTGTTCTCAACTTATTAATGAAATTAATATCATCATTTGAGAAAAAATATATGCTATCTTTCTCTTGCAACTGAAATGATGCTGACAGACTATCCATGGGATCTAATACAATAAATTGGAAACTATTTGAGGGTTTAGTGAATCTTTGGATGATAAAAATACCAGTAAAGGTGCTATCTAGAAGATCATCTTCTAAGTTAATAAAATCTGATAATGACTGGCCATTTTCATAAGGATAAGAGCCAGCAGATCTTATTTCTCCATAAATTGAAACAAGTTCAATGCTATCAGGCATTAATTTGCCAACCCTAATAATATCTCCATTTTTAATAGCAATATTATTATTAAAATTGCGCAGGATTGTTCTTTCGGATGAGTTACTGAGTCTTTCAATGCTGATATTCATTGAATCTGCAACATCATTTAAACCCATGGCAAAATCAAGAACTTGATCAAAACTATCGCCATCTTTAGTTTCATAGATTGCTGGTCTAGCAACAGATCCATAAACCTTCACAGAGGTTTGTCTAGACTTAACCAACACCAAGTCTCCATTTTGCAAAGAATTTAAATCTTCAGCCTTGCCATGTATCAAAAAATCGTATAAATCGATGCTTTTTATTAGTTGATTATTTCTGTAAACCTCAATGTTTCTTAATGAGGATGTATTAGTAAATCCTCCACTAGCTATTACTGCATTTACTGGTCTAGAAACTGAGCTTATATTATATGCCCCTGGGTTTTGAACATCTCCAAATACATAGATCTGTATTGTGTTAGCTTGCGCTAGAGAGATAGTAATATAAGAACCAATGAAATTAGTATTAAATTCTTCTTGTAAAAAACTATTAGCTTCTTCTAAACTTTTTCCTGCAAGCTCAAAATTTCCATGCTTTGGAATAAAAATTGAGCCATCAGAGTTTATGGGAAGCTTCTCATCATGAGAAGAGTTTCCATAAATACTTACATTCAATGTGTCGCCAATTCTTAAAAGATAATTTGAATTTTGACCTACACTTTCAGGTTGATTAAATGAAAGCGGGTAACCAGAAAAATATGACAGACCAAAAACCTCTAGATCTTCAACAGATGAAATTGATTTTGAGGCTTGGTATTTCGTGTAATTTTCAAGCAAGTAGCAAGCTTTCTCATCATTCATACAAAGCTCTGTACTCAATTCAATCTGCTTGTTTCTTAGATTTTCTTGCAGTTGTTTTACAAGGGTTTCATCGTCAATTTTTTTTAGCTGTCTTACTACATTGTTATAAGTATTTTGAGTAGGGGATAAAAATTTTTCATTTTGATTAGTAGAAAAATCTTGCAAATTATCCTCTGGCAAAAGTTGAGCAAGTGCTGCAGGGTCAATTTGTTGAGCCCAGCCTATTGGGCTGAATAGTAATAAAAATGGAAGGTATCTTTTATGGAAAAACAGTAACATAAATAATTATAAAAATTTTTAGAATTATATCATTTATCAATATTGTAATTACATCTTATCATCTAAATTTTTACCCTTTTCATTATGCAGAAACTCAGGAACAAATGATTGAAGTAATAAAATAAAATCTGATTTTGAGGGGTCATTTTTTTCTGATAATTTGTCATACTCAGTAATGAATTCATTAAAAGAAGTACTTTCAAAATTTGTTTGTTTTATTACGCCAAGTGAGTGAAATCGATTTAAATCAACGTCTTCATTTTTTGTAAAAAACTCTTCAAAGCTTTTCTCTCCAGATGTATCTGACTGAAAGAAAAAACAAGGCCACTCTTTAGAATTATTTCCATTAATCTTTATTGATCTTGCCTCATCTTCTGAGTCAACCAATAATGGTTTAAAGCCTCTCATATGCAAATAAGACTTAGCTACCTCAGCTAGGTTAACTAGGGAAATAGCATCTGAAATTTTAGGAAATATAATTTCATTATTACTTGCTAATAAGCCTGATAATAAGCAAAGCTCGCCTGACTCTTTTTGGTTTATAAAGTATCGCTCTATATCTATTGGAGCTACCAATGGTTGTTTTTTTTCAATACGCATTTCAAAGCTTTTTAAAAGACTGCCATCAGAAAATGCTACATTAGCAAATCTCGCCAAACTTACTGGTTGAGAACGTGAAGATTCTGTAAATAATACTTTTTCCATTAAGCGCTTTGAAGCTCCCATAAAATTTGCTGGATTAGCAGCTTTATCAGTTGAGACACAAAAATATTTTTTAAGAGAGTCAGATTCCTTTAAAGATGCATAAATATTTAAGGTGTTAATGATATTTACTTTGACCATCCTACTCATCGTAAATGGGTCTTTCTCGCTTCGAACATGTTTTAAAGCCGAAAGGTTAAAAACATAATCATAATCATAATTTTGAAGAAGCTTTACAAATTCAGGAGAACCGCAATCTAGAGCAAATGTCTTAAACTCTCCTGATACGTATCCAAATGAGCTCCTAATATCTCTTACAACCTCGACTAAATTATTTTCACTTAAATCAACAACATGGAGCAACCTAGGGTTGCGAGAAAAAATTTCTTTAGCCACTGCGCTTCCGATAGATCCGGCTCCACCAATGATCAAAAAACGAGAGTCTTGAATTGTATTATTTAGAAAATCAGAATTAGAATTGATATCTTCATTGAACAAAGATAAAGACCTATTTAGAAATGAAAATTTTTCTTCCATTAGCTTAGTAAATCCATAAAAGTTTCCTTTAGCTTAGCAGCTCCAATATTTAAAGAAAAATTATTTGAATAAAAATCAAGATTCCTTTGTGAAATTTTTTTCCTTTCTTCCTCAGAAGACTTAGCAAAAGTTTGAATTGCTTCTGAAATTGATAAAATATTTTCTGGCTCGCCGACAAAACCTAGTCTATTTTCCAGTGTTAATCTAGCGCACTCACCTGGAACCAAACAAATAATTGGAATCCCTGCAGACAGATAACCTTGAAATTTAGATGGTATAGTTTTTGCAAAAAATAGTTTATTTTTGAGATGTAACAGTGCAGCATCGGAGATAGAATATATATAGCTTATCTCATCGGATGGGACTTGATTATAAAAATATAAATTGTCTTGTTTGAACTTTGTGATTAATTTTTCCTTCTCTATCCCTTCGCCAAAAAGATGAAATGCTATCCGTAATTCTTGAATAGAATTCAAGCTAAGCAAAAAGCCCTCTATAACAGACTCTAAATCTTGTGCTGAGCCTATATTACCAGCATAGACGATATTTAAATCATAATTTAAGAAATGCTTATATTTATCTGCGTAGTTAGTTTTATTAGGAATGACAGTATCGCCCCAATTATAAATAAGAGTCAGTTTTTCTTGAGGTACGTTTCTGCTAGTAAGCTCTTCTAAAAATCCTTGAGATTGAACGATAGTATGATCTGCTAATAATAAAACTTTATTAAATAGCCATTTAATTAGCCTCAACAAATATTTATTTTTAATCATACCTGATTGCTCTATGCTCTCTGGCCAAATGTCCTGAACATCAGTAATAAGTTTTATGTTTAACCTATTAGAGATTATAACTGCTGCAAGAACTGAGGTTATTGGCGGATGATAAACATATATTGCATCAAAATCTTTTTTCATCATATTAAAGTATCTAATACAACTAAAACAAAATGAAAAGTAGGTAAGAAGTCTCTTAATTGGATTTGAATTATGGGATACAAATATAGGAACCCTTAGAACAGAAATTCCTTCTTCATTAAATAGCATTGGTTTTTTACTATGCTGCAAATAGCTTTGATAGACCTTGCCATATGGATAATTTGGATAGGTTGTAAGTACTGAGCAAAATATATTAGATTTTTCTAATTCCCTTATAAGCTTTTTACCCTTAAAGGTGTTTGGCTCAGGATCAAAATATTGAGTAATATATAGAATTTTCAAATTATATTAATACTTTTTCCAAACCACTCTATTCACATAATTTATATAACTCAAAATTAATCTTGATATTTTTTCTGATAAGTCTGGTTCAAGATAGTCATAAACTATTTTTGGATTAAAGTCTTGAGAGAGATGGAGATGAATACCTTTTATGACATCGTCGCTTTTTAGCCCAACCAAAGGAACGACTCCCTCCTCCATACTTTCGGGTCTTTCATGCGCTTCTCGAAGATTCAAAGCTTTAAACCCTAATAGTGAAGATTCCTCGGAGATTGTCCCACTATCTGATAAGACGACTTTAGCATTAAGCTGAAGAGCATTATAATCAGAAAAAGATAATGGCTTTGAAAATATAATTGCTTTTGGCAATTGCACTTTAGAAAGATTAAGTTTTTTTCTTGTACGAGGATGTGTAGAAACAATAATGGGATTTTTATATTTTTGATAAATAAGCTTTAATGTTTTTAAAAAATCTTTGAATTTTATATCGTCATCAACATTTTCTTCTCGATGAACGCTTACAAGAAAATAGTTATCACTATGCAATTTTAGTTTACTCAATATATTAGACTCTTTTATTTTTAAAAGATTTTTATTTAAAACTTCTTGCATTGGGCTTCCAACTTTGATTACTTGATCAGATCGGAACCCCTCATTAATAAGATACTCTCTTGCAATTGATGAATATGTCAAATTAATATCAGCAATATTATCTACGATCTTTCTATTGATCTCTTCTGGAACCCTTTGATCAAAGCAACGATTGCCAGCCTCTAAATGAAAAATGGGGATTTTGAGTCGCTTTGCGGCCAGTGCGCTTAGACAGCTATTTGTATCACCTAGAACTAATAGCGCATCAGGTTTTAATTTTCTTAATAGCGCATCAGTTTTAGATATTATTGCACCAATACTTTCAGCAGCTGTAAATGACGGCTTGCTACAATCTAAGAAGTACTCAGGTGACTTTAAATCTAGGTCTCTAAAAAATATTTGACTTAGTTCTGGATCATAATTTTGCCCAGTATGAACTAATGTATGGTTATAATATTTTCTTAATTTTTTTATTATTTCGGACAGTCTTATTATTTCTGGTCTTGTTCCAACGATTGTAACTATCTTTAATTTTTTCATAATATTCCTACAGATTATATGCAACAGTATCAGGATTAGAGGAGTCAAATACTTCATTTGCCCACAAAGCAACAATTAGGTCCCCTTCTCCTATATTAGTGATATTATGAGCCCATCCAGGAACTGTTGAAACTTCCTGAAGTTTTTTGCTAGATGTGATTATCGAATGAGTCTCATGGGTAATAATATTTTTAAATTTAAATTCTGCAGAACCAGCTAATACTATAAATTTTTCATTTTTTGTATGGTGCCAATGATTACCCCTTGAAATGCCTTCTTTACAAGTAAAGAACGAAACCTGTCCAGAGTTTTTTGTATGAAATAATTCTGAAAATAACCCTCTAGGATCTTCGCTGCTATCTAAATCTTTGACCCAATTATCCTTTGGGATAAAGCTTAAAAAAGTAGCAAATAGAAGTTTCTTAAGACCTGAGCCCAGTCCAGATATTTCAATAGAAGGTTTTTTAAAAGAATGGAAAGTTTTTTCAAGATCGTTAAGCGAAATAGTATGCTGCGGAATAATATTTTTAGAATCTATAGAACCTTCCTTTAATTTTGTCAGGATTAAAAGATGATTAACCACTTCATCGACGTGTGAAAGCTTCAAAATGTGGCTAGGGTTTTTATTTTCATACGGTAAATTATTTGCAATAGCATGAGCAAAAGTTGAAACAACCGAATTGTAGTTCGGTTTGCACCACTTTCCAAAAATATTTGGTAGTCTTAAGATTTCAATTTTATGTTTTGCTAATAGTGATTTACTTTTAAGTATTGCTTCTGCCTGACTTTTGCTAGCGCCATAATCATCTCTGCGCTCAATATGAATTGTTGAAGAGAAAATTAAATGGGTCTTTTCTTTTTTTTCATCTAAAATCCTGGCTATTGTTTCCGTTAAGCTAACATTACCGTCAACAAAATCTTGGTGCTTACCTTTATTAACTCCAGCAAGATGAAAGATAATATTTGATGAAATGACTTTATCTTTTAAGTCATGAATTGAGTTTGTACGAGTATGTTTAATGACTGTGACAAACTCAGGAAAACTTGTGATTAAATTTTTACCTATAAAACCATCAGCTCCTGTGACCAATACATTCATTAAAAGAGATATTTATTCTGTTGAATTTTCTTTGTAAGCTCTTCAGTATTTAACTGAGTTGTGTTGTGAGAATTATATTCTTCTTTTACCTCGGGAGTAGGAATTCCAGATTTTGTATAACTATCATAATTTAATGATCTCTGATCAGCTTGGACCCTAAAATATTCTGGGAAATTTGAAGCTTTGGTCATTTCTTCTGAGGAGAGTAGCGTCTCATAAAGCTTTTCTCCATGACGAGTACCAATAATATTTACTGGATAGTTTTCAGGTAAGTTTTTTAGGGTTTTAATCGCCTGAATAAGAGTATTAATATTAGCAGCAGATGATTTTTGCACAAAAATATCTCCATTTTCTCCATTCTCAAAAGAAAACAACACAAGCTCTACAGCCTCATCAAGAGTCATCATGAACCTTGTCATGTTGCCATCGGTGACAGTTAAAGGTTCATTATTTTGAATTTGTTTAAAAAATAGTGGGATTACTGAGCCACGAGAACCCATCACATTTCCATAACGTGTTATTAAAATTTTTGTGAAGTTTGACTCTCTTGATTTAGCGGAAGCCAACTTCTCCATCATCGCTTTTGATATGCCCATTGCATTGACAGGGTTTACAGCTTTATCTGTGCTAAGACAGACAACTGACTTTATACTCAGTTTAATAGCCATATCCAAAACATTTGAGGTTCCTAAAATATTTGTTTTAACTGCTTCCATTGGGAAAAATTCACAAGAAGGGACTTGTTTCAATGCTGCAGCATGGAATATAAAATCAGTACCAATAATTGGTTCGTATAATGAATCAAGATCGCGAACATCCCCTAAAAAAAATTTTAACTTGGGATTATTGAACTCGATTCTCATATCTTCTTGTTTTTTTTCATCACGAGATAAAATTCTAATTTCTGAGACATCATCTGCATCTAGAAGCTTCTCAGTCATTACTTGACCAAAAGAGCCAGTGCCCCCTGTAATTAAAACTTTTTTTGATTTAAAAAATGATGAATTCATTTACAAATTATATCATTTACAGAAATTTTAACTAAAAATATTTGGTTGTTTCATGAGGGAATACGAGTAGAAAAAACTGATCCAAAATAAAATATCAACTACTACAATAGCACCTAAAAAAGAAGCAATAAATAGAGCTTGATAAAATCCAATCATAAGATTTTTTGATTCCCTAAATGCTCTTATTGACCATATAAATACTTTAAATTGTATTAGGATGATGAAGCTTCCTAAGAAAAAACCAAAGTGAAAAATATAGTTTAGAGGTGAGACATGAAAAAAATGGTGAGGAACATATCTTAAATTTCCGGAATCGAAAAGCAAGAAAAAACTACCTGGATTTCGACCAAATAAAATATCGTTAAAAGATATTCCTGAAGTAAGATAAGAGATAATTTCATCTGATCGCCCGCCTGTTGCGAAGTATAGCAACCCAATCAAACCATCAAAATCTGAAAGGTCCATCTCTTGGAAGAGTATCAAAATTGGTTCAAACCTTTGAAGAATTCCAATTTGATAGGCTAAAAATGACATGGAAAGCAAGGTAATGGGGATTAAAAAAATCATAGATCTAAGCGAAAGCGTGAATTTTTTATTCAATCCTAATAGCACTAAAAAAAGTATTAGTACCCCTCTCTTACCTGTGAGCAAAGTTAATATAAAGATCGTGATCAAAGAATAATTCGATGCATTGTAAGCAAATAAGATTGGGAGCAATATAAATAATTGGAACCCTAGAGAGAGCCTGGGAGCAAGACCAATTGAGTAAAGTGAAAAAAATAGAATTATCAGGATGGCTGAAAAAATCACTACTAGAGATATAAAATTTCCGCTGATAAGTGGAAATTCTATTTTATGTTGCGCGAGAGAAGATCCAAGCATATATCCACATATGATGTAAAAATAAAAAACGAGATGTGTAATGTAAAATCCAGGTTGCGCAATATTTTCAAAACCAAAAATTGCCTTTGACCCTAAAATAGCAAGAATAATTATAAATAAGTACGTTAACTGAAATTTTTGAATAAAGTATATTGCTAGGCAAGCAAGGAAAAACTTTATGTAGTATGAAAGCTGAAAAAAAATAGCCAAATAAGGCACAGATCCTTCTGGCAAGAGGCTTCCCTGTATACCTAAAATTAAGTCCATTACTATGGTGATGATAGTTATATATAAAAAATACTTAAGGCAAAGTTCAATATTTATCATGTTCTTTGTTTGGTTAAAGAGCTCATTGATAAATATGCGCTCAATGATAGCGTGATAGATAAGACTAAAAGAAAAATAACTTGATCAATAATATTCCAATGTTCTACTGCATAAATATTTACTAAATATACCGCACTAAAGATTGGACAAGTTAGTACAATGATCCATCTAACGTAGCGAGCTCCTAAATCAGCAGCTAGAACAAAGCTATCGTAAAAACTCATTCCAATGACAGAGGATGCAATTATTAACAGTAAAAACTCTATATTTCCTAATCTATAAAATATTTCTAAATTCAGGCTTGTGATTGAAGAAAATAATACAAATAAAATGCCAAGAAAAATTGAAATTGTTACAAAAAATATCTGAGATGAAACAAGAATTTTTTTTGCTTGTAATAAATAACCGGAATGTATCATCTCAATTATTTTTTTTTGAAGTGGAATCGCTATGATTCCTCCTGCAGTAATAAATAATGAGAGCAATGCCATCCATTGAGAGTAGGTACCAAATTTGTCAGACGAAAGGAATATTTTTGCACAAGTTCTCTCTCCTGAGAGCAAGCCATTTTTAATCATTGCTCCTAGCGCAACAAAAAAGCCTAAACGAGCTTTTTTCACATACCATTTAAAAAATTTTAAATCAATTCTCAAAGGCCTAAACAACAACACGCATATAAAAATAGAAATAATTAAAAGCACCATAGACTCTTGGATAATTAAAGTTTCAAAGTCTAAATCATTTTGCAATACAGCAAAAACAATCGGTCCAGACAAAGCTAATAACCTTAATGAGGAAATTAATCCAAATAATAAAAAATCACCTCTAGCTCTATAAAATGTAGTCGATACATTGAAGGTAGATAAACCAATTGCTTGAGAAAATATTAATAGGATAATTGACTGATAATTTTCAAAATTTGGAATTAAAAAAAAAATAGATAGAAATATAAATAACAGCACAGAAATAGAAATCAGGAATGAGCAAGAAAATAGCAAAGAAAGGCGACCGCTAATCTCTGTTTCTGAATTAGAATAATGAATTGTTAAATCTTTTAGGATGGCTTCAACTGCACCTGGCGCCACTAAATATGCAAAAAACGTACCATATAATATAGCCAGAGCATAATTACCGTAATCTTCAGGCCGAAGAAAATACAAATATATTATTAATTTAATGAGCCCTATGATTGATGGAATGCCTAACCAAATATAAGGCTTTAAACTACCAACGTTCGTAAAAATGCTTTTTAATGCAACAGATTGAAAAAACATTTTTTATAAATATCAAAGCTCATTTTTCACCATATATCCAATATGGCAGCGATTTAGACCATGCATCTGATGGGATTATATTTGGTTCAATGTTTCTTATTTTGTAACCATAGCTATTAAGTAGTTTTAACACTTCATCATATGTTTTAAAAAAAGCTCCATCTCCTCTTAGATATCTGAAGTCATGGCATGATATTAACACTCTCTTCACTCTCTCGTGTGGGAGGTTTTTAGTAATTTCTAATTCCCCTCCCTCAATATTCAATTTTAGAAAATCAACTCTTGCTATATTATTCTTATCAAGAAAATTAGTTAAAGAAATGCCATTTACTGAAAGAGCGCCTGAATCATTTTGTCCATGACCTGCATAATCATTATCTAGGGGAAGTAAATACTCATTCTCATCTGACACCATATAATTAGAAAGGTATATATTTTTTAATTGGCAGTTTGCTCGACAATATTGAAATATCAATGGGTTTGCTTCTATCCCATAGACTTCTATATTCGAGGAGCGAGAAGTGGCATAGACCAGCTCATGGCCATAGCCGCAACCTATATCAACATAGATATCATTACCAGAAGGCAAATATTCTTTAAAATAAACTTCTTGATTTAACCACTTAACCATATCAATCCCATTTTCATTGCTCAATCCATGATGGATTTTATGCAAGATTATTTTATGATCATCAACTAATTGATATATCAACCCTCCAACATAATCATAAAAAATTCCTTGATTAAATAAATTGATTAGCCTTGTTCCCAAGATATCTTTTCTTATCAGAAAACGAATTAAACGTTTGATAAAGTTCATACTAATTTCCTATTTTTTTGATTGTGTACATCTCTGCAACTGATGGCTTAGAATAATTGTTTAGAAGACATTCAACATCTCTGGTAAACGTTTGAATAATTGTATTTATTTCATCAGTAGATTTTTTCTTGAATGCACTATTAGTATCCGGCAGTGTAACTGGAGAGCTGCACTCTATTGTATTTTTGATAGCTTGATATATGGGTGTTGATTGAACTTCTGATATTTTTTCAGTCTTGTGTTTGAAGTTCTCTAAACCATCTTCTAGCACAGCTTTAGATAAGTGATAAGGCGTTAGGTAGTATGGCTTGCTAAGACAAATAACATCTTTATCAAAAACAAGAGCCTCTATTCCGGCTGATGAATTAAGCGTTAATACAAACTTAGACTGAGCAATAAGCATTCTATTATCAAGGTGGATTGATGCCAACAAGGCTCCAGATTTTTTTATATGATTATAAAATGACACATCTCTTACCCCAACCATGTTGGGGTGTTCTTTCAGTACAATTTTGTATAATGGGGAGTATTGGACGCAAAGGTCTATGATCATTTCTTCATAGGGTACATATTGATTCGATCTATGCCAGTATTCTGAATTACATTCAGGATGAAGTTGAAGTGGTATATAAATATCAGAGGATATCTGGCTGTTCAAGTTAGTATTGAGCAAGTACTTTAAGCCTAGCAATTGCCCATAATAATTATTACCTAGAGCATTTACCTCATAATGATAGTTAAAATGGATAGAAAAAAGATTTAACAATTTAAAATAAACATATCTTAGTAGATTCTTAAAGAAAGTTATCCAACCAGAGATAATAACTTTATTAGCATTTGGTATATAGTTTGGCCGGAAATCTGATCTAGACAATATTTGTATATTCTTCAGTACCTCGTCAAACTCCACTTCTTTAAATTTATTCTTTTCCCCTCTTAATGTAAAAAGTGTATACCCCGGAATAACTGATAAATGATAGCCAATCACGGGGATATCAGACTGGATGCATTTAAGAGTTAACAAATCAACAAAAAACTGATCAATTGTTGCTGAAAAACAAAATGAAACTGAATAAGTTTCTAGCAATAAATCAATTTTTTTTTCATAAGCAATTAAGATTTTAATAGCATCCTCAATTTCTAGAGTTCTTAATAACCTGTCTCTCGAAATTATATCCAGGTATGAGCTATTTTTTGAGCTGCTAATATTGAAGCCAGAAATATTTGTAGAAATAATTTCATGTTTAGTCGGAGATAGATGAAGAGAATTTTTACATTGGTAATCCGAAATAAAAATAATATTTTTTTTAAAAAAAAAATGAAAATAATTGCCTAATGCTCTATAAAAATAATAAAACCATGGTCGGGTATATATTAATATAATCTCTTCTTTATTGTTTTTAGCAACAGTCATTTTTTAAGAATTATATAATTTCTCAGAACCTTTTCCTGTGCTAAAGTCAATATTGATAACTTGGGTTACTCCAGATGTGCTATTTGATGCAACTCCAATACTATCAATAGAATCTATCTCTGAATTATTTGCATCAAATGTATATGACCATTCATTGCTTTTATTAAAATCAAAATTTTCCCAAATATATTTATTGTCTGTTGTTTTGATTGCAAGAAACGGCTGCGGCCCAAAAACTTTACCCTCAGATTTAACTATAAGTGTTGCCGATGCTTTGGATTTGTCTTTTATAAATTCGTAGATTAATTTTGGGCTTTGCGTATCTAGCTTCATTACTTTTCTGATTGCTTCAATTGAATTGGAGAACTCAAAATTCACTTCTGGGAATTTTGTTGCAGACTGCTGAATCATTGAATAGGTTTTTTTTATTTCAGGTATCATATTTCTAAAATCGTGATTTGTGAAAGACAAAATTGTTTCCTCGCCATTGTTAGCTCTTTGGAAGGCTTTGTGAACTTCTGGCAAAGTCATGCACCTAACTCGAGATTCCATGTTTAAGCATCTTGCGATAAGCCTTCTACAATTTCCAACTTTTCTATAGTCATCATGATGAGGATGATATAAGCTCCAATCATTCGGAGCACCTTGCCAATTTCCAAACCTTCCATTTGCAAGATCAGGTTGAGAATCATCAATAACTTCCATGGACTGGTTACCATAATCAAAAGGAATCCATTGTTCTAAAAACCAATGAGAATCTGGTCGCTCAGTATGAAACCCTGGTCTATATGAGCTAGGAAACCAACGCCTATCAATTATTTTCTTGCAAAGTATTTCTGAAATATTCGATGAATTTAAATATGTTGTCCCAGATGCATTGAAGTGGCCGCTTAATGGTAGGGGGTGATAGTGCCACTGAACATCGTGATTAGGATTATTTCGAAAAAAATTTTTGTAAAAATCATATACTTTGTGATCTCCGGCATCTCTTCTTCGGGGATTCTGTCCTGTGAAACCAACATGATCTAAACAGAACCAATTAAATTTCCACGCCTTAGAATAAGAATCAACATACTCCTCATTAAATTTTTGAGAATTAAAATAATCCAACATGTTTGATATTTGATCCCAATTTTCATTAAAAGTAGTTCTTTTTGTAGCAAGCATATTGGCAACAGCTTTTTTATTAGGTATGTCGAGCTCCTCATTACGAAGTAAATCTAAATTTTCTTGAGTTGGCTCTAGCGAGATCCCAAAAATATTATTTAATCTTTCAAAATTAGCTTCTAGACCTTCATACAATGGGCCTTCAGTATCAATACAATGAACAATATATAATTTTTTTGGCATCCTTAAGTATTTCCTTTTTGCAGAAACGATTTAGCTAAATTAAAGTCATCAATTGTATCAATATCTACTGAAGTTTTCTTACACATTGAGTATGAATAAAAAGTGGAACTATAAAAGCTACCGGAGGTTAAAAAGCTTGAAATTGATGAGAGATATATTGCCCCGTTTGGAACAAAATTCTTTTGATCTCGAGCGTGAATCATTAAAAATTTATTTTCATTATTTTTATGTTTCACGGAGGAAACCACACCTACATAGCTATTGGATTGATGGAATGTACATGTTTCAATGATTTGATCTGAGGTTCTAAGAGGTGAAGTTGGTTGAAGCAGCATAAATGAATTGGCTTGATTCTGTATATTTTTTTCAGAATTAATGATTACATCTTTTATAACATCTTCGCTAGAAGCAAGATCACCAGCAAGATGTACAGGCCTATTATGTATAGTAATTTCAAAATCATACTTATATAAATTTTTAATTTCAGGGCAGTCAGTTGAAATAATAATTGTTTCAAAGCATTCAGATTTTTTTGCAGCCTCTACTGTCCAATCGATTAATCTATTGCTTCCAAGAAATGTAATATTCTTATTTGGAAGCCTTTTGCTGCCCTTTCTAGCTGGGATGATTGCAATCATTCAACTTCCTTTAGGTAGATATCATTACTTCTAGCTTTCTGTAACTCCTCCGGCCTTCCAATATCTATCCAGCTTTCATGCAGCGGAAAATTTATGACCCTAAACTGCTTATTTATTGCAACTTGAATAATTTCAGTAATATCCATGTAAGTATTTTTAGCTAGCATATCTATTATTGTTGGATTAATTACATAGACTCCTGCATTAATCATGCTCTCATGCGAGGGTTTCTCTTTTAATGAAATAATTTCATTGTTAGAAGAATTAATTACACCAAATGGAATCTGATGAACATATTTTCGAGAACAAATAGTGATATCAGAATTATTTTTTTTGTGATAGCTTAATAAATTAGAATAATTTAAAGTCGTTAACAGATCTCCATTTAATACGAGCAATGGATCGCTTTGAGCGCTAATCAAGCTCAAAGACC
>Ga0213868_10003204_pt1 | contig 15348 bp, 12 predicted proteins | sample PICome_9_FD_160087 | JGI IMG/M metagenome (GOLD analysis project Ga0213868, IMG submission 160087) | Coastal seawater microbial communities near Pivers Island, North Carolina, United States - PICO127 | ecosystem: Environmental > Aquatic > Marine > Coastal | place: USA: North Carolina...
CTGCTCCTGTTGCCGCCCCTGCCAAGACCGAGAAGTCTCCTTTCTTGAAGGCAGCTCCTGTAGACCCTGGCCTTCTTGGAGCTCTTCCTCCTGTTGGATTCTTCGACCCTGCTGGATTCTCCGCCAAAGCCAGTCCTGAACAGCTTGCCCGTTACCGTGAGGTTGAGATCATGCACGGACGTTTCGCTCAGATGGCCGCCCTTGGAGTTATTGTTGCTGAGAAGCAAGCCTCCAGTGGAAACTACGATGCCAGTGGAAGTTATTTCCTTGCCCCCAACGGATGTGCCATTGATGTTTTCAGCTCCGATCCTGGTTGGACTACTCTTACTCTTACCCTCATTGCACTTCTTGAGGGAGTTCGTCTTGTTGCCTCTCAGCCCGGTAACCGTGTGGATGCCGGAATTGAGTCAATTGGATGGCGTCCAAAGGATCCTGAGGAATTTGTAAACATGCAGGTTCGTGAACTTCAAAATGGAAGACTTGCTATGCTTGCCTTCGCTGGACAGATTGCACAAGAACTTGTAAACCACACTCCTCTTCTTGTACACCTCAAGAACGAGAACTTTGTATCATTTTAAATAAATAAAGCCCATGACTTTAAAGGCACTAAGCTAGCTGTCGAGAGAGAAAGACAGGAAGTGTAACGAAACCAACACCAACAGATCTTCTGTGAGACAATATGTTGGAATAGTTTTTTGATAAATTTCTATAGAATCAGCAGGTTATTTATTACATGGCAGTCTTTTGCAGAGACTCTTCTCTTTTTGTATTGTGAAATGAAATGAATGATTCCATATGCTTGTTCGATGAAACTTGAAACTCGAGATTTAGAAAGATGCCTTCAGTCAAGTCGCCTATGTTCAAATTTTATTTCGCGCTATTGATGTATCCAGCCAACCATCCAAACACCATTCCTTCCCACAACGGCATTATTTATTATTTACCACAACTGCATTCTGCAACATTTGGAATATAGTCATTAGAAACGATTCTCATCGCCTAAATGTTCATTCCTAAGGCATCCAAAAGAACAGATAAGATATCAGATGTTGAACAAAACTTAAAACCAAAATCACAAATCAGAAATAAGGCCTCTACGTCCAAACCAACTACTATTGAAGTTCGAGGAATTCAAGTTCATTTTCCTTTCCAACCATACAAATGCCAAGAGGAATACATGGGAAAAGTTTTGGACGCCTTAAATAGTGCTGAAAACGCTTTGTTGGAATCTCCCACTGGTACAGGGAAAACCTTGTGTTTACTTTGTAGTACGTTAGCATGGCAACAGGAACAATCACGATTATTAGGTGATGCTCATCATTTACCTATGAATGATACAAAGGAATCAAGCGTAGATTCTTCACAGCGCCAAATAAGCTCAAAAGTTCCAGTAATTATATATGCATCTAGAACACATAGTCAGTTGTCCCAGGTAGTGAAGGAAATGCGTTTTACACGCTATAGACCAAAGCACGCCGTGCTTGGGAGTCGAGAACAAATGTGTATCCATCCCAAAGTGAAAACTCCAAAAGCAACTTCATCTGATATAAATCACAAATGTACAATATTAGCAAAAGATAGGAAATGCCGATTTCGAAATAACCTTGATGGCTTCATAGTCCAGGATTCCGTCGAGACTCCAGTAGGCGAAGCTTTTGGCATACAACCAGTGTTAGACATTGAAGAATTAGTACAACTAGGGCACAAACGAAAAGTTTGTCCTTTTTATTTAAGTCGTGGACATATCGCTGATGCAGATGTCATTTTCGTGCCTTATAATTACCTTTTTGACAAAGACGCACGAGAAACTACCTTGGCAGATGTTCATTTTGAGAATGCAATTTTGATTTTTGACGAGGCCCATAACTTGGAGTCATTTGCTAGTGAGTCTGCCTCTTTTGATCTGAGTGCTATTGATATTGCTGGGTGTATCAATGAAGTGACGAGAGCTATAGGTTATATGAAAGCAATGCCTGAATTAGGCGACGATTCTATCAAAGTAGACAACTTGATCAAACTGAAATCCATTTTTCTTCAACTTGAACGATATCTTGACAATGATATTCCGGTGGCAGGCGGTAGTTTTACTGGGGAATACATTTTTGAAATTTTCGCAAAGGGGGCCCAAATCAACTATTCAAACCATATTCATCTCTTGAAGTTCATAAGACAAGTTTCAGAAATGATGATGGAGATGAAAGGGGGTGCTTCATCTGCAACCACATCTTCTGGTACTCCTCAATTAGACCACTTCGTTAGTTGTATCAAGAGGATTTTTGGTAGTTCTACAGAAGGTCAGTGTCTAGCGAAAGCTAGAGCATATCGTGTGCACGTTTCAGCGAAAACCGTCAAAAGTGGGACGAAATCAAGCGTAGGAGGTTTTGTCGCCAATAAATCATCGGATACAGCAAATACAAGCAGCCGGGTATTGTCATATTGGTGCTTTGCCCCTTCACTTGCTATGCATGAACTTGCTGCTCTGAAAGTTCGGTCCATTCTAGTGACTTCAGGGACGCTGTCACCTTTAGCATCATACGGCCTTGAGCTTGGTTTACCATTTCCGCATACTCTAGAAAACTCACATATCATCGGGGATGATCAAATATTTGTTCGAGTGGTAGGAACTGGAGTCAGCGGGAAAGAACTTACATCAACCTTCAATCGTCGAGATAATACCGAGTACATTATGGAACTAGGTAACACAATCATCAGTCTTAGTAGATTAATACCGGGTGGTGTCCTTATATTTTTTCCAAGTTACAGTGTTATGGAGTCTTGCATAGAAAAATGGGGAGGTCCCCTTTCTTCAAGATCGAAGAACCAAAGCAATGCAAAAGCTAACTTTTTTCAGGCCAAGCCATCAAAAAGGAGTTCCGTATCATCTCATGGAATAAGTAAATACTGTTTTCCCCATCGATTTAGTGATGGTGGTCCAGCAGGAACAACACTTTGGCAAAGGTTGATGGCTATCAAGTCAGTAGTGTTGGAACCAAAGAACACATCGGAGCTCAAAGACGTGATCGAGGAATTTGAAAAATATATCAGCACGCCAAAGAGCCCCGGTTGTATTTTGATGGGCGTTTGTCGTGGGAAAATATCAGAAGGTGAGGAACGCGTTTACTGATCTATATCAGACGTTTTGGTCCCCGATAAAGAGTCTGATCAAAAGTATTGTGCTGATATTTTTTTCGTATTTGTACAGGTATTGATTTCGCAGACCATAAGTGTCGTGCAGTCATAGTCACAGGTTTACCATTCGCTCCGTATCTAGATCCAAAAGTAAAGTTGAAAAGAGTGAGTAAGAATTCTATTGACTCAAGTGATCGTGTTAGAAAAATGTTTCTTATTTGAAGCATTTTTTGTGTTGTTTGTACTATAGGAATATCTCGATGGTGTCAAAACTGCTTTGACGGCAAATCCAAGTAGTGAAGGTGGATTTGGGTCTGGTATTCAAAAGTCTGGGAATCATACTGCACCGATTGCACTCTCTGGTGCTGAATGGTACTCTCAGCAAGCACATAGAGCAGTAAACCAAGCAATTGGACGTGTGATCCGTCATAAAGAGGACTTTGGTGCTATTCTTTTCTTGGATTCTCGCTTTTCTGAACCGAGACACCAGCTTGGTGTAAGTAAATGGATTCGTCCGCAATTTCAAACATCAATTGGCAATGGGATAGGAACCACAATCAAACCTCTTGTTTCATTTTTTCGTGCTGCTACTGAAAAGGCATCTCTCAACCAGACAATGATGGAGAAGTCGATAGAAAGCATCAAAAAGCCACGTTTAGAATACGAAGCCGATGACGAGCAAAATCAAGAGCGTAACAATGAAAACATATCTGAAAATATATCGAAAATATCTGTTGTTTTAAGGAGTGATGGCGCTTCTGACGAAGATTATATCCCGCCGAATCAAATCATCAGACAAGTTCATCTGAATGATGATGTTTCATCATCATCAAGGGCAGTTCAACATTCCTATAAGAAAAATGATGCGGTATCATTGGGCAGGGCACAAAATCTTGCTAGTATTTACGAGGCCGCAGAAAAGAAAGGGAAAATTGAGCAAAAAGTTCGTCAGTTGTCACATTCAACCACTAAAGACATATCTGAAACTATTCAGTCTGCATGGTCGGGTCTTAGTGCCAGTCGCTCATCTCAGTCTCGACATATTTCTTCTACTGCTAAAAAGTCTAGTAAAGATAATGATTCAAAGGAGATGAGCAAGCAATTAGCTAAATCTTTCTTTGAACTTGCAAAGAAAACGCTGACAGATGAAGATTTTTCACGCGTGCAAAAAATTCTTGTCGATATGAAGGCATCAGGTGATAATAATGACGAAAAACAGTATATTGCTTCGGCGAAGAATTTGGTAATACTGCTCATGAAATATGACGCAAAGAGAGACAGTAGTAATCACGAAAGCGTAGGCATAAAGATGCTTGATCAACTTTATTCTTTGTTACCTCAAGTGCATCGACACAACGTTTTGAAAATAATATCAATCGTGAGGTATCAAAGATCAGACTTTAAGTCACTGATCCAAATGTCTCTTGCGGATAATCCTCAGACTTCAGGAGATTTCCAAGCTCTGAACGTGTCCGTTCCCCCTCTCTTAAGATCTTTCTATAAGAGCAAACATGATGGAGCATTACAAATGGATAAGTCTCAAATGAATGATTTTAGAGCAATAGTTTCCACTCTTTTCCGCCATAGAATATCAACACCAGAAGTTTTGCGGGCATTAAATCATCTAATACCTACTGATTTCTGCGGCGTTGCTCAACTTATTGTCGACGAATTTCGAGTGAAAAGTAATTCAAATCGTTCAGCATCAAAATCAAATGAAAATGCAAGGTTTAATGAAAGAATCAACAACGAACCGCAAAATATTGCCATATCGAATCCATACCAGAAGAAAAGACCTGTTAACAGTCACACAGCTACGAGCAATTTCCAAGCCAAAGTTTTTGAAAGCTCTAATCCAATTTTAAAGCGGGCAAAGCAAATGATGGATAATTCTAAGCATCAAGTTGAAAAGAAGAACGATGATAGAAATGACGCGAAAGGATTGAATTCTTTTGCTAAGCATCCCAATGAGCCGCAAAATGATGTTGACGCTGATACTGAAGGATTGGACTCCATTGAACGCATTTTACTCCACGCCAGTAAAGATGTCTTCATTTCGAAAGAGTCAAATGTTGTTCGCATTAACAAGAAATTAGACTCCAAATTGTCAGAGACAAATTGTACTTTGTGCGGAAATGATGCGAAATCAATGTTCATGGCGGAATGCAATCATTATTTCTGTCGTGATTGTTGGATCAGTTGGTTCCAGCGCTCACAGACTTGCCCGAAATGTCGAAGGCCAACAAACTTTGATTCAATGTCCAGAGTCATATTTGAAGATAAAACAAAACCCGGTGCACCATCGTTAACACAGCTATGCGCAAGTGACAACGAAAGTGTAGATGATGAACTTGAACTCGTAGAATGAATCATAATTATTTTTTAAAAAGAGAAGCTCGTAATAGTATTTCATATTGCCCCTGTTATCGGTTATCGCAGTATATGTTTCAAAACGGTGTCAAGTTTTCAATAAGGACATTTATTATCGCTCATAACCTAATTATTTAACGAAACGGCTCCCCTTGGCTTCTGGTATGTCATACTGTGAAGTTCTGACGCTGAGTGAGTCAGTCAGAGAACCCTACAAAGAAATTTGGAATGAGAGGGCAGTTCATGTTCGACAAAGTGACGTCAATTAATAGCCACTTCATAAGCTTGACCATTTCTCTAAGTGGGAGTGGGGGGACATCAGAAAACAATCGAAACTGAGGACCATAGAAACGTTATCATGAGCAAATCATCTCGTTCCTACTACCCTCGCACAGGTAGACGCGGTGTACCGCAGCAGTTTCCAATCAAATTATATGGAATGCTTGAGGTAGAATCAGAGCTTGTACAGCCAGGAAATGAGCGTGTAATTAAGTGGAGTGATACAGGAAAAGCGTTCCATATTGAGGACACGGTCTTGTTTTCTACTACGATTCTTCCCAAGTATTTTCGAACAAATAAGTTCAGTTCCTTTCAAAGAAATTTAAATCTAGTGAGTTTGATTTTGATCGTGTTTATGCGGATTATGCAGATTTCATTTATAAAATCCTAACAACTAAGCATCATATCCGTTTTTATATCAAATTCAGTACGGCTTCTCGAAAGTGAAGAGAGGCGTTGACATTGACATGTACGGGCATGATTCCTTCATTCGAGGAAGACCGGAGCTTCTGATACAGTTAAAGAAATGTAAAGCGAAATCAGCGGAGATGAGGAATATCAGCTCTTCAAGAAATACAATCGTTACTGGATACAATGGTGTACCAACTTATCAAGAAGGGCACGTGGGTGTCTACCATCTTCAACCGTCTTATATGATTTCTGGAAATAATTCATCGTCTAGTTTTGTGGACCCACAACAGAAAAGATCTTCGCTGATGTCGAGAGATGATCTGCAGATGTATGTGACCTGTAATGGTCAGTACACAGACCAATCTTGTACACCACATGTGTCATCTGTTCTTAATACGAATCATGCAGCCTATCATCCTGATCACCCCCTAAACACACCAAGAGAAGTTTCAAGATCGCCTACCATTATGGGATCAGACGATTACTCATCCAGTGATGGGACTCACGATAGTTCCGGCAGAAAGAAAGATGGTAAACTCGATTTACTCACCTTTGCTGTGAATTGTCTTGAAGATTCTAGGGTCTATTCATGATATTGAAGCCTGCCATGGACTTCTTGATGCTTCAATTCTCTTTAACTGATCTCAGCGTCATAGCTACTGAAATATATTTATACACATAAGATGTGCTTCTGATGAAAGCAAACGTTCGGTCAAATGTACATAACTACATATAAGTACAGTCATATTTTAAAATGTTTACACTTGTGCTGGATTTACCCAAGGAGGAGTATCTGTTTCTTCCTCCCTTAATTCCAGTGAATTTGAATCCAGGAGAGAAGCCATAAGAGCATTTGCCCCTGATCTTCTAGACGTGAGCGTCAGATCTTCAACCTCGTCGTCGCGGCACCGATTCATACTTTGTTGTTGACGCTTCAAAGTATAATACGTAGAAGCACCAAAAAAGAAAACAGTAAATATAATAGATGCGCTCGTCATGGCTTTGAGAGCTGATTTGTACTGAGATCCATGTTTAGTGACAGCATCATAAAGAGGGATGTTTTCAGCAAGAGCCAAACTTACAGCCCCTCTTACACCAGAAAATAATAATACAACTTGCATATTGCGGTCGATGTACGTTGATGCCTGGTTCTCATCTAAAGGTATCGGATGAGATGCGTCAGAGAAGCCGAGAACACGACTAATTATTTCATGCAATGTTGTTCCCATATTGACCAGCAGAGATATAATCCCAATCATTACAATTCGACTACTGATGCAAGATGTGATACCTATTGCAGTCAGAGGGATGTCATCCCACTTTTTGTTGCTAAAGAGAAATAATCCTAGGTATGCAAAAATAGCCGTTTCCATCAGATTTGCAAGTACATCTGCAACGAAACCTACGTGAACTTTCGCTTTATTTGAAATGTGACCGACTCCTGAAAACATTACACGAAAATCTGTATATGATGGAAAAGTAAAGGATGGAGTTGAAGGATTCAACGCCTCTCTTTCAGAGGCAGTTATGGCATTTATTGTACTAACATTCATAGAATGGTCCGGATCTTGTTGTAAAAAAGAGTGGCTGGCGTCGGCATCGGATAACCGCTTTCCTCTGACGTAAACATCCATAAATAGACCTGCCATCATAATGCTTACGATTCCGGACGCACCAAGGCCGTCAGCAGAGTAATATGCTACGAGAGCAAAACAGAAGAATGTGGCAACCTCCGCAACGGGTCCATGTCTGCCTTTCAATGCCCAGAAGTATATCGTACACAATATTCCGACGCATACTCCAATTGTGATTGATATTGTTGATACCTTACAAAAATGCTTCGTAGACGACATGACCAGGTTACGATCGAGTGATTTGCTAGTTCCATCGAGATGCATTACCAATGACTCAAACATAGCTATAGAAACACCATCATTCAAAATTGACTCCCCGAACACAACCACGTACAACATATTCGTATTAGATACCCCCATAGAATGTAAAATACTGAGAGTCGCGACAGGATCGATGGATGAAATGAGGCTTCCAAATATCATGGAATCTAACATTGGTATTGATGTTGTAATACTTATTGCTTTTGTTAGATAATGAACGGCGAATCCAGAAATGATGGCGGATAAAATCGTTCCAAGGACGGCAAACATGAGAATGGGGAAAAGCAACAACCATAGTTGTCTCTTATCAATACTAAGGGACGCATGAAATATAATCGCAGGGAGCATGATATATAAAAACAAATCACCGTTGAAACTACCCAAATCAACAAAGTGTGGCATTTGTGTTGTGAGGATGGCTCCCACAATGGCACCAACTAGAATACATCCACCAGCTTCTGGTAACCAATGCAGGTGGAATTCTTTGATTAAGACCTTGACAAGACTACAAAGAATCAAAACAACCACCGTTCCAAGTAGGCTTAACGAAGCAAACTGCTGATGATAAAGACATTTTGATGAGTAGTAATGAGATATAACTTGACAACCTGAAAAGAATGTGTTTTTCTGTCAGAACATGATTCAAAAGTAACATCCAAAGATTACTGGGCACACAATAAACACTTACATTGAAATTCCTGGAAGAAGTCATCAATTGCAGGAGTGTCATCTGATTTTGATTTCTCATCGTCGTTGTTCGTTGAGTCATTATGAATAGACTCATCAACTGTGTTCAATGTTCTTCGAATGATATCTTCCTGACAATCAGCAGCAGAATATGCATTCTGAAGACCCTGACATTCATCGTTCGTATCTGTTGTGCCCTCTAGAAATGACTTCAAATAATTTCGACAAATTTTGTTGTGTGGGTCAATATCGCTATTATTATCTTCATCATTATTGGGAGTAGGTGGAATGTCTTGGTGAAACAGAAACCGTTGACTTGAATATCCTGTTTCAGAGTCATCAGATCCATGAATATTCACCAAATAAGATAGATACGATGGTATTGTTGGAGAATCATGTTGAATGTGACCCCCCTTCTTGAAATACCAAGAATGAATATCAGTGACGAGATAACTTAGAATCAGCAAACCTAATACGATCCAAAGTCCCTTCCTTGTTACTTGCTCCTCAACGGAAAAATCTCGTCCTTCTCTATTTCTGCTACTTTGCATCATTGTTCACTTGTCTATGGATAGTCTCTAGTGTTGTTGGTGAATAAAAACGTCCACTGTCGTTGTTCTTGCTTGTTGCTTGGTCGACTGTCGATTGAAGTTCTTTTCGAGTTTTTTTTTCGAACTACCTACTTAGCATTAGAACTCTTGTTGGGTTGGGGTTTCTTGAGCAATGACTCCATTTCTCGATTGATTGATTCAATTCATTCATTGAGTCATTCATTGATAACTAACACTCTAATCTTTCATGTTGCCTTTTTGTACCTTTTGTATTTGGAAATTATCATCTATCATGATTGTACATGATACGGTGAAACAACGGATTGATTCATATTAACTGAGTTCTAATATCAAGGTAGAAATAAAAAGTGTACTCATAATAAATATTCGTCATTATATGAAAGTTTAACTGTGATTCAAAATTATTCATTTTTTAAGCATCAGGAATGGTTTTACCGTCTCCAAGATTTTCAAAGCCTGGCATGATTTTCCCCAAAGGAATCTGAAGGATTTCACGCATTCTGGGTACATCGCCTTTCTTCCTGGCTTTGTCGTAGTTACGCACATCCTTCTTAGACACTGTTTGTCCCCAGAAGTTAACTACAGCATCTTTGTATTTATCTCCATTGACATTTGTATTTCCTCCCTTTGCATCAAGAACTTCATCAGTATCCTTTTCTTTCTCGAATTGCTTCTTTCTTGCAACCGCCTTCATCTCACGCTCTTCGCTTTGTCCTGAAACGTAAACCTTGCCATCTGCTACAAGCCATTCTTCAGTACATACAGAACTGTAAAATTCTTTGCTGTGCGAAATCATCAAGACACTTCCACCCCATTCGTTCAAGGCACTAGAAAGGGCACCAAGGGCCTCACGATCTAGATAGTTTGTCGGCTCGTCTAAAACGAGAAGATGAGGACAGTTCCACATGGCAGCGGCGAGAACAAGCTTCACCTTTTGTCCCCCGGATAGACCACGAACCTTTCCATAAGTTCCAAACTCTTGAGCAAGACCGAAATCATCCAGATGCTTTTGAATTTCAGTAATAGTGACTGGACGAAGGTCGAGGCCTGCTTCTTTAGCAGCAATCTTCTCATCCGTTTGCTTTACGAGCTTTTCAAATCCCATAGCTAAAAGTTCGTCTTTAGTGAGATAAATGTTATCCTTCTCTCTGATATTTTTTCTCTTGATTTCGTACTCAAGCTTTCCAGCTTTTAGACGACGACTCCAGATTCCTTCCAAGCCAAAGTCATCGATACGCTGCTGCTCCTCTGGTGAGATACGATAAGCTTCACTGTTAATCTTTTCTTTATCATATCCTTCCTTGAATCGCCACTGGATGTAGGCAGCTGGGGCGTCATCAAGATGCTGTTCAATATGGAAGAATGCATGCTGTGATACATAGGCAACACGCAAGTTATGGTGGATAAAAAGCTTGCATCCGCTACCAACATTGGAAGGTTGTGTCTCACCAACAATCATTTTGATCAATGTACTCTTTCCTGCCCCATTGGCTCCTAACACAGCCACACGCGAGGAAAGTGACATTTTCACGTTCACATCGCTAAGAGTGTTCACAGTTGCACCAGGATAACTGTAGTCAACGTGTTCCATCTCCAAGAATTTTTGGGTAGAAGTTCTGATACCTTCCAAACGTCCAGGTTCAGGGAAAACAAATTTGAGGTCAGTTGTCGAAAGCTCAAAGTAATGCTTGGCTTGAGGTTGCTTTTCAACAAAAGCAGACATTTTCCCACGGTAATTCACCAAACGACGATGGGGTCCCCACGCAGCCCTGTGTTCATAATGAATAACATCCGTACAAATCTTTTCCATAAATGGAGTGTCATGAGAAACGCAAATGACTGTAGTGTCTGTCAGAGCTGTCAAATAGTTGGTCAACCAATCAACAGTTCCATGATCCAAGTGGTTCGTAGGTTCGTCTAGAAGTAAAATGTCTGCATCAATCAAAACCGCTTTTGCCAGACGGAGCTTCATCTGCCAACCACCTGAGAGTTCACCAATGGTTCCTTTCATCATGGTCTCAGTAAATTTGAGCTGATTTAACATGTTCTCACACTCCTCCGCAGACTTTCCTGTGGAACTCACCAAATGATCAAATACAACCTTGGCCTCGTATACAGGGTCCACGTTGGAACCTGAATCTACATATTCGGTTCTTAGATGCATAGGCCATCCTTCCAATTTACCATTATTAATGGCAGTCATGAGGGTAGTTTTACCTATTTGGATAGGGGGTGAAGGAAGGAACAACGTGAGTCAATGAAAAATGACAACTGAAACACGAGTAAACTTTTGTTGTATTATCTCACCTGCACCGTTTTGTCCAACAAGAGCATAGCGATGACCTCTAATCAAACGAAGCTTGGTCTGGTGCAAGAGAATTTTTCCTCCGTAGGCAAGAGAAAATCGAATATTACAGAGCTCTTCGCCTCCAGACCCATCATCATCCGAGTCCTCATCGTCGTCAGCCAAGGTGGCTTTTTCAGACAGAGATCTGAATTTTTCAATCACATTATCGGCATTCGAATCACAAAATGCAGGGAGAGTAGAAAGGTAGGGAGAAAGGGAATCAATCCACGTGGACGAATCGAACTCTTGCGTGCTGGTTAAAGAAGAAGCAAGAGAAGCAACGTAGGCAAGAACTTCTTGAGATTCTTCCCCGATATTTTCATTCGAGTTCAAAGCTTCACGGAGAAGTTTAAGAGTGGCTTCAGGAGGGTCGATGATAACCATGATTGACGTTGTTGGCTTTTTGTGTGGAGTTTTGTTTTCTTCGCCTTATCTGCTGTTGGTTGTTGGTGGTCGACCCGCTGGGATTTGACTTTTGACTGGTTCACGAGGGACGATGTACTCGTACGTACGTATAAAATGACTGACGTTTTTCCGAAATCCGAAATCCAAAAACAGCTGTTTTCTTTCGCATAACTCGTAAGGTTGTAGTTGATAGTTGATACCCACCCACTTAACTTTTCGTCTCAAACGGAAATGATACTAAAACATGACATTCAAGCATTGCTAACAATTTCTGCTGTTGCAGCTTTTACACCTGCTAAGGTGAATGTGATACATAAACAAATGACCGGTGTTGCGTGGAAAAGTTGTTCGTTGAACATGTCTACAACCTCGAAGAATGAGATCATTCGCACAGCCTTGAAAAAGATGAGGGGGGTTTCTGTTTCTGTCGAGTTCAACTCAAAATATCCCAAAACGGACGCTGAAATTGAAATGCTCTCCCAGGAACTAAGAAAGGCAAAAGTGGCTGCTATTTTCTCTCCCAATGTTGAATATTTGAGTCAAATGGTGAAGGAACAAGAAGATGCGAAAGGTAATTTCCCGGGGCCTTGTCCAATTATTTTCAATGGTGATTGCGATGAAGGAGTAATAAATTCGGTCATCGATAAGGGTGTGAATGGAATTGTGTGCAAACCTGGATGCTATAGGAAGGATGAAAATCATGTGCAGATTATTACAGAAGTTCACTCTGCGCAAGACATCCAAACTGCTATTGAAACAGGATGTGATGATATATTTTTAATTATTGCGTCAGGGAAAAGTGGTGATGAGATTCAATCTTTAATGAGTGAAATGCCTAAAGAGTCCCTCGTCATTGCTTCCTTGGATGCCATGCAGTCCAATAGTAATGAATTATGCCAAGGAAAAGAGCTTGGTTCGATTGTTGCAGACAATGGCTCCAAAATTTCAGCATTATTGATCCACGGTGCATGTATTGGAGACTCAGAAGATTTGAAGTATGCGCAATTCATTGTTGAAAACATTAACAAAAAATCGTCATCGACCTTTAAGATGACCGGCTTGACAGGATCCTCGAATGGGCACTTTGGTTCGAATGAAAGCGGTGGATAAAACAAGCAAATAAAAGTTATGTTAGAAATTCCCTCTAATTCCTTTGGTCCTCATTCTTTCAGCGCTCCTGTTGTTCAGCTTGAATCAAATAAGGAGGCAGAATAACACTTTGTACGTATAAAATTGAAAAGCACTTGGTTCAATATCATTCTCCTTGTTCGTATCAAATACAAAGGTTAGGTCTCCAGTTGATAGTTTGTGGCCGTTGGAGAAATCTTCTAATTCAAGTTTTCTCCCACTTGGAACATAGGAGCCAGGTGCTACCACAATCTTACTTCCAAAGACGAAATCAACAGATGGTTCGACAGCAATGTCATTACCAAAGACTCCTTCAGATGGATCAGGTGATGTTTCAATGTCAGTAATACTGTCAATAGTCATATCGAGGATCGTTGCGAGGGTGTTTTCATCGAATGATGTTCTCACCCGTTTCGCCGCTCGTGTTGATTCGTTGTTATTCTCTCGTTCGATCTCAACACACATGTTATCGTATGCAGATGGATCGATGAGTTTGAATGGCGTTTTGGATTGGAATCGATTCATTGTCGTAGAGATTTTGGTTGAGTGCGTTTTTTTTTCAAAAAAAATCCAAAGTTGGATCGGTGTTCATTGGGTTTCCAATGACGCGAACACTTTTTAACGGTCACACACGGGAAATTTGAATCTTGGATACTTTTTCGTAAATTAGCTAGGAGTGATCATTTTTACAAACTCAAAACTCCTTGAACACATTTTATCGAATCAAACAAGAAGAAGTCCGTCTTCATATGTTTCTCAACGCAGACAGTGGAAACAAGCAAAAGGTATGGGATTACATCGATTCAAACGAAATGAATGTTAATTTCTTTTTTTAAAGTTGAAGTGGATTACCCTCGTGTTGACCGAGATGCTCCTTATTTCAGAAAGGAAGCCGAGAGGTACGGTGTTAATTTTAATCTTTGGAATGAATATTCCGAAGATTATGATTCGGATCCCGGAGACACTCCTATGGGAATGTTTATTACTAATTGGATTTTTCATATGAAGATTGAAACGAACGTGGCATACGAGATTGGCCAGAGGATTGTTGTGAAATATGGAGGAGAGTATTTTGAAAGGCGTTTGTATTAATGATAATTTTATAGTTATCATAATTATTAATTTTAATTTAGTCTAATCATTTATTTAAATCAACATAAATCATTCTTATATATATTATATAGACTACATCCTAAAAACAACTTCTCTTACATCACATGCGAGTGCGAGACTCCATGTGAGATTTCAAGTGTGCCTCGGCACGCTTGAAATCCGCCGAACTTACCTTGTCCGGCCGGTCCTCTGTGGGAGTTGTTATCCCATCCTCCACCACCTCCTCTACCTTGATGGTTTGAATACCAACTCATTTTCTTACGTAAAAAGTAGTGGGTATTTTCGTATCAGAATAAATGGTATCTTTTTTATGTTGAATGTCAAGGTGTCAAATGCAGGAAGATATTCTTTTATTAAATTTGAATGATCCAAAGTATATTGATAGTGTGGATATATTTTTTGAATTTATCCCATACATATATTTGTGTTTGGTTCATTTGTAAAGCCTTTGTGATGATACTATAGAATAACAGGTAATAAGTTTCATTTAGAAATGTGAGCAAAAACAAAAATACCTCTAAACTCCCCTCACACTCCTCCCTTCACTCAAGACATGATGCACTGGGGGCTGGGGGTGGATTTAGTACTAACCCGACTGCGTTGAATAAAAATACAAAATACAAACAAGATGTACATACAACGGTCGATAATCCAAATTGTAGTATTGATGGAACATTGGAAAGGCACAAACAATTCTGGGGAATGGTGACTATTTCTTCAAAACGTATGAAATGGAGGAGAAGATCAGTTGGATATTCTCGGGTCCGTTCTATCAGCATCATTCTCGTAGTCTTTCTGATCATGTCTTTCCTTTTCTTCTTGCATGATACAAGCAAGTCTTCGACACTCATACCTCCTAAAGACAAAGAAATATTATCTCACTCTGTCACAGATGGTATCAAGAAGTCTCTAGGTTACTCTATGGCATCAGTATTATTTATGAATCACCTTGACAGAGGCAATCTTCGCAAACCATTTCCCGTGGTTCATAATGTTCCTTTACAAGAGAGTT
>Ga0213868_10003207_pt1 | contig 15338 bp, 10 predicted proteins | sample PICome_9_FD_160087 | JGI IMG/M metagenome (GOLD analysis project Ga0213868, IMG submission 160087) | Coastal seawater microbial communities near Pivers Island, North Carolina, United States - PICO127 | ecosystem: Environmental > Aquatic > Marine > Coastal | place: USA: North Carolina...
AGTGTTACTAACCAAGTTAGTAGTGTCCCATGTAGTACCATCGTAAACTGTTAATTTAGTAGCCGGTGTCTGTGTACCAATACCTACGTGTTTATCGCTACCTTTAATACGCATAACTTCGGCTGTACTACCATCATTAAGCGGACTAAAAATAATATCTTTACTGCCACTAGAACCGCCAATGAATAGATGGACGTTTGCGCTCCATGCTGCTAATTGTATATCACCAGTTCCACCAGCATCGTAAGCAAACTTTGCGTTCCAGTTGGCATTGGTAGTACCTACATGCATTTGTGTGCCATGTAAGGCAACCATTGGACTTGTACCAGTATAAACTGCAAAATCAGCATTACCGCTATTATTATTTGCTCCATTAAATAATACAGTACCACGTACATCTAATTTAGCACCTGGATTAGTTGTACCAATGCCTACATCACCAGTACCTTCAATTGTCATCCACTGTGCGCTTAAACTGATATCATTATCTGTACCTAGTTCAGTAGTTGTACCCCATACAAACCTATCAGTAGTTTCTTCCCACATAAAGACTGGGTTATAATTACTAGAAGTTGGACTGCTATAACGTTGAAATAATAATCCAATGTCGTTGAGTGGTGTTGCTTGTCCATGGTTAAGTGTTAATACAGCATCTTTTACAAGTGTATTTGTTGTGTTTAATGTAGTAGTTGTACCACTAACTGTTAAGTCACCGGAGATAGTTGCATCACCAGTAACACTAAAATCTTGGTGACTTTGTGTTAATCCATCACCAATAGTGATTCGAGCAGTTGAACTACCAACTCTTCTTAAGTTTAAATCTTCATCATGTGATCTTATTTCACCACTATCTACATGTATCTCTGTGTTGAAATAATACTTGGATCTATCAGTGTAAAAATGACTGTATGTACTGTTAGCAGAACCAATGTTAGTGTAACCTGAAGTGGTCTGTATTTTTAAGTAATCACCATCGTCACTTAGGGTTGGGCTACTATCACCAAAGTCAAGTGTGCCGACTCTTACATTTCCAAATAAGGCATCATTATTGTTACTTAAAACTTCAGTGTTATCTATATGTAAAGTACCACCAACAATGTTGACTGTACCATCATCATAAATTTGTAGTACACCATCGATGTTACTGACTAGATTTGCCATTCTTTATTCCTCAAAGCTATTATATGTATTTATAGCATTAGAGTTAAAGCGCCTGCTGTAATCACTAACATTCCCCAAATGCCTAATATAGTAACATAATATCTAAACTTGGTTCCGAAGTATAACATACCGATTGCAACACATTTATGCATTGGACTAATTAAGTAACCAACAAAGTCAACTGCAAAAAACCAAGGCAGATATGCAATACCGTATATACTGGCCATGATTACTGTAAGTGCACCAAATCGACTACTGCTACCTAATGCAAATGCACCAGCAAAACTTGCAAGACTTAGCATTGTAAATCCACTCCAAGTATTGATATCTAGTCCACTGTTTTCTAAAAATTCTTTGATTGCACTAGTGTTTTCTCTAGCAATATTTGCTGCAACGATAATAACAGCAACCCATCCGATTAGTTTCCAGTCTACAGAACGTAATAATTTTGGAATATCAAATGTGCGAGTAACTACCATATAGTATAGTGTAAGAGTACCAAATGCCCATAAAAAATTAACACCTGCAATTATGGCGCCAACGCCTGTTACATAAGGTAATACATAACGTGTTATACGACTTACTTTAATTTCTCTTTCACAATCATTGAGTTCAACATCACTTTCTTTTACACCCCAAACAAGATAAGAGATAATAAATGCAATGCTCACAGCCAGTAATGGCCAAATGTAGCCCATAAATTGTGTGTAAGTTAAACCTAGCACCGCCATTGGAAGAATAACTGTCTTTTCCAGTGGGCTCCAAAAATAATAATGGTGTGTGCTTACATAGTCAATAGGTCCAAACTTTTCTCGACCACAACAACCTTTATCGGGTGCAAGTGTGTCTAACATGCCAGCACTAACGGTAACACGACCTTTGATAGGTAGTAGTCCTGTTAGTGCACTTACAATAGCAACTACCGCTTTCTTACTTTTTAAATTCTGTTCAAAGAAACAGAAGATGTCGTCGAATAATCTATGTTCTTTTACCATGCCTGCAATCATCATTACAAATACGATTAGGAACAAGTATACTTGTCCGTTTAATGCTAAGTCTATGTACTCCATTATTTCCTCTTAAAATGTTTGTAATATGCATTTTGTATTTTTGATTTTATGTGTATAAAACCTATGTTGTCAAAATACTTTCTTTTTTCTAACCATTCAAGATCATGTTTTGTTGCATCACGAACTTCATGCTTATACTTTTTTTCTGTTATTGGTATTAATTGTGCAAGTGGCGTACCCGCTTTAATTATATGTACACCTTGGGTGTTCCAATATCCTTGTAAATTAATATCACTACTTATACTAGGGTCAAGTATACCTTGACAACATTCAAATATCATATTTTCATTATAAGGTAATGGCATCATCATAAACTTTACATCGCTAACAATTTGCCAAGGCGTGTTTATTTTTAGTATGTGTGGATTACTCCATGGACGTTTTGGTAAAAACTTACCAATACTGTCTCCACGCTGAACTTGTAGTGTGTCTTTACCCAATATATCATTTAGTGTAACACTTGGCATACTCATGTTAATACGAGTTGCATCTGCTTGCACTTCAATATCATGCCAAGCATGTATAATATATCCTGTTGTTAGTATGTCAACAATACCAGGACATCTTGCAATATGTACATCGTGTTTCTTCTGTTGATAATCAGCTCGTGCTAATGCTACCCACTGTGGCAAGGTGTTACGAGCAGTTGTTATAGGGTATGCTTCAGTTAAGCCTTGTACTTTGCTGAAAAACTCTATTTTAGTCGACTTGGTTAAACCTAACATTATATACTATATTGATCCTATTTCTATTGCTTTTGTTTATTTCAACTTCATGTGGCATCCAACTTGGCCATACAATTAAATCACCATCCTGTGGATCAAAGCTAAATGTATTCATAAACGGACTAAGCACGTTACATGTTAGTAATGTATTAGCTGGGTTTAATAAATTAAGAGAACCAGTGTCAGTTCCTTGTATATAATAAACTGCACTAAAGTTCCACTTTTCATGTGTATGTAATTTATTAATACTGCCTGGTTGGTTTACATTAGTCCAACTATCTATTTCAGGCGGGCCAAACTGTTTTATTTTGTTATTGTAAGTTGGATCGTGTTCCAAGTAATATCCAACTGCTTTGTTAATCGTTTCCTTGAGTTTTTGTTCTAACCAATCCGAGTTGTTGTAAGATATCTTACTGCGCCAACAACCATCATTACTCATACCAATTTGTGGATGATTAGGATTATTATAGGCTGCTAATGTTTGCTGTAGTAAATCATCACGCTGCAACTCAGTGCCGCAGTTATGTTCGATAAATGCATCACTTTGTACTAATTTAACTTGGTTCACGTTGTACTACCAAAATATAAAGACCATTCCACCATTGTGTAGGATTTTCTACATTATTAGTTATAACACGGTGGTTAATAACTGTCAAGCCAGCATTTTGTATACCTTGATTAGCACCACTAACTACACCTTGCCAATTAAAATCATCAAACACAAGTATAGCAGTATCAGCAAGTGTGTCTGCATAATATTCAACTGCTTGTGCGGTTGTAATTTCATCATGTGGTCCGTCATAAAAGAACAAGTCAATGTCATTTAGTTTGCTTTTATCTACCGCAAATAAATCACTGTCATGAATAGTAATATTGTCGCCACTTACATTTTTATCAAACTCTTTTTTTGTATTATTTGGTAGTGCAAAAACATCTAGTTCAGGCTGTATATTTTCTTCCCATTTGTCAACACAATGTATTTGAATATCATTGTTTTGAGCAACGGCGGCGGCGGTTGCTCCCATAGCACTTCCTATCTCTAGATAATTGTTACAGTGTTTACTCAATCCATATAGTAAATTTTGTACTCTTGGACTAGTTAATCCCATAATATTAATATTGTTCTCATAGTTAACACTATCAACTAATTCTTTTGCAACTGCTAATGTATATGGATTAGTTTTAATTGGAGACTTCGCTTCGTATACTAGATCACAAAAATTACATTCCCAACAATCAAATTTACAATTTTTAATTTTTTTACGCCAGGCATCAATTGGTCTGTCTTTTAAATTTGTATCTTCAAGATAAGTGTTAAACGTGTCAAATAATATTTCTTCATTACGTGCATAACGTTGTACAATACTTAGCGTATTAAAAAACTGTTCAATACTCTCTCTACCATGCATTTTAAACACATCAACATAATCTAATAACTCTACCCAATCATCACGCCAAGGTGGAATATTTGCTGTTTTTAGTGCAGTACTTGGATCTTCCACACTCCACTTTTCACAGGTACTACGACTAATTGGATCAGCAAAGTATGTAGGTGAATCTGGTGCTCTGGTGTTGTTAAACTGAAAATGTTCATCCATCATAGTACAACCACCCAAACAACCTTCGTTTCCTAATAGTGCAATTTTTACACCAAACTTGTCTGCTGCTCTGCGTATTTTTTCTAGTGCATCTCTATCCCGCATTAAGTCACGATCGATGTTGATGTAATTGAATCCTGTTTTAGCTAAATTAGCTACTTCATTTGGATGTGTGACATTGCGCAAGATAGTATTTTTAATAAACAGTTCTGGAAACTCTTTTTGTATTTGTCCAGTGCTTAACCAATGAGTATGCGGTATAGTAGCACTACGCACGCCTGCATCATATAACTGACGGAAATTTGCTATAAACAAGTCTAAGTTTGCTTGATCAGGTCTAATAAGTGTATTATTAAATGTGGCACTGATTGGTATACCAGTTCTTTGTTGTATATACAATGCAGCGTCTATTGGTGCGCCAATATCTTCAAATACATCTCCCATTGCGTCTTGAACAAACGGAGGCATACGACAAGTAAAGTACAAGTCATATATATGCTCTCGGTATTGCTCAAGGAAACTTACAAAACTATTGAATTGATTTTCGTTGAGTTTTAGGTTAATTGGTATACTGAACATTATAAATTAAGTGATGAGTTTTGGTTGGTTCCGAATTCGTCAAACATTTGTTGTACTGGCATTTGTAAATCATACCTATTATGTAATAAACGGTTACAGTCTGGAATGGTTTGACATGATTTAATTTCTTGTTCAACAGCCTGTTTTTGTGATAGTAAAGTAGCTACTTTTAAATTATATTCATCAACTGCACTGTTAACTTTGTTAACCATTTCTTGTAGTGTAATACCACGAGCTGTTGCAAGTAATTGTAACATTGGTGCATTAGGTGATTCAGGATTAAAGGATTCAGCTTCGGCTCGCTGTTGTGCCCAACTACTAGCTTCAAGATCGCTGGTTGTCAAATTTAATCCTTGCTGTCTTTTGTCATAAACTTCATCTAGCCATTTACGCATAATTGCTTTCATTAGTTTTACTGTGTTTTGTTTTTCTGTATCTGACAAATAGTATTTTTGTTTGTACACCATTTCTTCTTCACTGGCCATCAAATCAAGCTGTTCCATCTGTACAGTATTATCTTTAACAGTTATAAAGTCTCGATACTCACCTATAAACTTCCAAGCCTTTGCAACATTATCATCTAGAACAGTCGGATTGAGATGTTGGTATTCTAAAATATCAACATGTGTTTCAGGAATATATCCAATAGTCCATAAAGTCCATTCGCCATAGTGAATAATATTACGCTGTGTTTTTTCATCAACTTTCTTAAATAAAATATACATGATTAATCTTCCTTTGTCAAGCCTAATAAGGCTCTATATGGTGCGCTGGTAATACCTTTTTGCGCCATTTCATTTGCATTACTTAAATGCATTTGCAATCTTTGTTCATTTCTTACAAGATATTCACTGGCAAGTTGTAATGTTGCTTCTTGTTGTCCTGGTGACATCATTGCAATTGCATCCATGTTACCAACACCAATACGCCCGTATGCTACCATATCCATAGCTGCTTGTTTTGCCAATCTGTATGTCCAGTGTTGTGCTTCTAGTTTTTCAGACACTTCTTTATCACCGATTACATCAATTAGCAACCTACCATCTTCATATTTTCCTTCAGGTGTTTGATTAAATTTTTCAATAAGATCAAGATATGTTTGTCTTTCTTCATATGCTGCTTTTAATTTATGAAGTAATTTTTTATAATTGCGATCTTCATGTTCGATATCTAAACTAATGTCTTCAAGATCAAAACCTGATAATTTCTCTGCTTCTGTTTTTAGACGATTTAACTTTACTTTACATTTTTTAGTATCGTATTCCATTTGCTCAATTACGTCTTCTCTACTAGAAATTTCTAACATGTACTGTTTAACTTTTGCATATGGTGTAATTTGTGCATTGCCAACAAAATTCTCTGCTTTAAAAGCAGGCAATCCATTTCCATTACTAATACTTTTACTAATAATGTCTTGATGTTCAACACTCATATCTGTCGTATCTGTAATTAAATCTGTACGACTGTATGTTGTTAAATCTGTTACTTCGTTTTTCATTCTTTATCCTTTTAACCTTTCCATACACAGTGACCGCTTGATCCACCAGCAGGGCCAGTTCTTACACTTCCTGCTCCCAGTGTTGCGCCTGACTCTGTTTGGTAATAAAACTTCCATCCAATGTTGTTTTGTGCACCGTTATACATTCCCATCATGTACTGGTGGTGTTGTCCCATATCAAAGTTTTCTTCACCACTGTTGCCAACTGGCTTAGTGACAGTTCCTATGTTTTGTCCTGTGCTGTATTGTGTTTTACGTAAATTATACCCACCAGAATAGTTTCCTTCATTACCTGCGAAACCTATTCTGTGCTTACTACTTATGCCTTTTTGTTGACTACTGGAGCTACGGGCAATATCAGTTTCAACAACTGCGGTTTGGCTTGCTGAAAAATTAATTCTGTATCCAGCAGTCGCATGCCATGCATAACCTTCATATTCTCCACTATGCGATGACATACCGTTTTGTCTAGTACCGCCACCTGTAGCAGTTGTTAAACTTTGTGCACCGTACATTGTATCTGTAGTAAAGTTGAATACATCTATATTGGATTGACCGCCACCACATATATACGCATATTCGTGTTCTTTGAATACAGTTGCGCAATCATTTCTACTATAAAGTAGTGTAGGACAATCTCCAGCAACTAATCCTGTTTCTGTGAACATATTAATACCACTAGTAGTTGTGCTCGCAGTACTGTGTGTGTTATTGGCATTCCAAATATAACCGTAAGTTAGCCCACAGCCACCGCTACTGTAACTCCCCTTTGTATGTAATAAGTCTCCTAAATTAACTGTTAAATCTGTTTGGTGATTCATACTGTTAACATTTAGCCATGGCACACCACTTTTATATCCGCCCATTACATAGCTTTTTGTAATGATTTGTCTAAATAAAAACTGTCTTTGCTCTTGACTAACTTGCCGCCATTCACTACCATCATATAGTTCCATGGCTTTTGTTTTATCATTAAAATATACTTGCCCTTGTACTGGACTACCTGGTCTTGATGTAGCACCTGCAACACCGCTTGCTACATTAGTGTTTCCTCTACTTTGCCAAGTTGTTCCGTCCCACTCCCAAACTTTGTTATCATGTACATGCATTTGTCCTACACTAGGACCACCTGGAAAACTTATTGCCATTAGCTACCACTCCATCCACAATGTCCACTAGACCCGCCAGGAACACCAGTTCTAATACTACCAGCACCCAATTCATAGCCGCTGTCAGTATAATAACTAAACTTCCAACCACGATTATTTTGTACACTATTTCCATACATTCCTAGCATATATTGGTGATCTTGTCCCATATCAAAATTCTCTTCTCCGCTGTTACCAACAGGCTTTGCAACATTACCTATATTTGTTTCTGTACTAAATTGCCAGCGTCTTAAATTGTAACCACCTTGATATGTTCCTTCATTACCAGCATAACCTTTACCTACTTTACTGTTAATACCTTTCTGTTGGCCATTAACACCACAGACACTGCTCGTAGATATTGCCGCAGTTTGGTTTGCTGCAAATGTAAATTTGTTTCCTGCGCCATTAGGATAAACATATCCTGCTGCTTCACCGTTTATGCTTCCCATGCCATTGTTTGTGCCGCCTGCACTAGCTGTTGTCATACTTTGTGCAGCATACATTGTATTATTTGTAAGGTTAAACACATCAACATTTGTTGTTCCACCACCGCAAATATAAGCATATTCTGTTTCTTTAAATGCAGTTCCACAGTCATTTCTCGAATACAGTAATGTTGGATTTCCAGTAGCAACACCCGTTTCTGTAAACATATTAATACTGGCAGTTGTAGTGCTTGCAGCATTATGTGAATTATTTGCATTCCAAACGTAGGCATAAACTTTACCACATGCACCACTTGCATAACTTGCTTTTGTTGCTAGCAAATCTCCCAAGTTTACCATTAAATCTGTCTGGTGGTTCATACTGTTAACATTATACCATGGACTACCTGACTGATATCCACCCAGAACAAAACTCTTGGTAATAACTGTTCTGTGTAAATATTGTCTATTATCCTGACTAACAGCTACCCATTCTTCACCATTAAACATTTCCATAGTTTTATTGAGATCATTATAGTAAACTTGTCCTGAAACTGCAACGTTATTGGCCGGACGATTACTTAATGTACCAATAAATTGTATTTCATGATCGCCACCAACTTGATTCCAGCTGACACCATCCCAATACCAACGTAGTCCATTATGTGTATGAATTGCGCCAACGCTGGGCGATCCTGGAAAACTTATAGCCATATTATACTCCAATAACTACGTATATTTATTAGCCTTTCCAAACGTTGTGTCCACTACTACGCCCAGCAACACCAGTTGGCTCGCTTCCTGCTCCCAATACTGTGCCACTATCTGTTTCATAATACCACTTCCAAGTATTGTTGTTTTGTGCACCATTATAATGACCTGTGCAGTATTGATGATACTGGCCCATATCAAAGTTTTCTTCACCACAGTTACCTTGTGGTTTAGATACATTACCTATATTTGTTTCTGTACTAAACTGCCAGCGTCTAAAGTTATATCCGCCGCTATACGATCCTTCGTTGCCACACCAGCCTTTTCCTAATTTACTGCTGACGCCTTTTTGCTGACTATGTGCTCCAGTAACACTGCTTGACGCAATTGTTGCTGTCTGGGTTGCCGCAAAAGTAACTTTATTACCAACGCCGCTGTCGTGCCAAGCAAAACCTTTATCTTCACCGCTAAACGCACCCGCATATCCAGAAGCCTGTGAAGTTAAACTTTGTGCACCGTACATTGTATTTGTAGTTAAGTTAAACACATCTACAGAGGATTGGTTGCCGCCAATAATCCAAGCGTACTCGTGTTCTTTGTGTACTGTACCACAGTCATTTCTTGAATACAATAGTGTAGGACAGTCGCCTGCAACTAATCCTGTTTCTGTGAACATGTTAATGCCAGCGGTTGTTGTGCTGGCGGCGGCATGTGTGTTATTGGCATTCCATATAAATCCATAAGTTAGTCCACATGCACCGCTACTATAGTTTGCTTTTGTATGTAGTAGATCGCCCAAGTTAACACTTAAATCCGTTTGGTGATTCATACTGTTAACATTATACCAAGGACTACCTGACTTGTAGCCTCCCATAGTAAAACCTTTAACGATTACTTGTCTATGTAAAAACTGACGTTCATCCTGACTTACATAACGCCATTCATCACCGTCATACATTTCCATTGTTCCTGAAAAGGTATTAAAAAATATTTGTCTATTAACAGGATTGCTGGGCCTAGTGCTTCCTGTAGGAATGTATGTCATTGTAACACCATTCTCGTCATAGGCTTCCCAACTGGTGCCGTCCCATTGCCACTTAAATCCATTATGATTGTGTATTGCCCCTACACTAGGACTACCTGGAAAACTAATTGCCATTATTCACCTTTTAACTTTTCAATCTCTGCTTTAAGCTGATTGATTTGCTCTTGTTGTTCTTTCATTGCTTCAATAAGTGTACCTACCATGTTTCCGTATGCAACTGATTTTAGTCCATCGTCATTAGTATGTACTACTTCAGGTAAAACTTCTTCTACCTCTTGTGCAATAACACCACTGCCTTTTCTACCATCTTTGTCAAATGTAACACCACGTAATGCTGTAACTTTATCTAATGCATTATCGATAGTTTGTATATTACTTTTAAGTGTTATATCTGAGTATGCAGTAACATCTCCACTTGCAACAATGTCACCTGTAACATTAAGTGTACCACTGTTATTACCAACAATAGTACTAATTGTTAAAGAGCCAGTCATTGTGTCGCCTGACTTGTTTACAAAGCCAGCAGTACCAAGTGTAAATGTATCCATCCATGCGCCGTTATAACGTATTTTTAGTTTACCTTCATCACTATCAAACCAAAAATCATCGTTTACTAGTGCAGTTGTTGGTGCACTATCACTAGTATAAATTGTGGGTACTTTTTTCCAACGTTGCCATGTGTTATTATTTTTACCACGTAGTGCAATGTTGCCACTACGATAATCACCAGCAATTTGGTGATACCAAAGTGTACTGTAACTTTGTTGATATATTGCACCGTCAGTTGCGTTTCCACTAAAGTTGTCAACGTCACTAGTGTAATAGTAAATCCCGTTGCCGTCTGTGCTATTTGCAGCTCTGCCGCTATTACTACGAGTATTAACAAACTGTTGTCCGTCAATACTTCCAACTGTAACTGCGATACTGTTGGTCCAGTTAGCACTACCGTTAACACTTACACCTGCTGTACCAGTGGCGTCACCAGTTAGTGTAACTGTAGCTGTGCGGGATGATGTCCAAGTATCAGCATTAGGATGGTAATTATCAGCAAAGAAACGGTTCCAAGAGGTTAAACTACCATTGGTTAACCTGCGCATGTAAAAAGCATCAGTGTGAAAACAAGCTGCTAAATCTACATAGTAACCACCGCCATTGTTATGGTTCATAACAATATGATGATACCAATCACTAGTTGGGTTTGTAGGTGTGCTACTATTTAGCCCCGTACCACCAGCGCCTGACACATCAGTCCACTGTAATGATCCTTGGCCATATGTAATAGTCCCCCCACCTTCTACTAACTTAGAATGTGTATGGCTATCATCACCTACTGTAACACTCAACGTAGCATTACCAAGGTTTGTAAATGTAGCACTACCAGTTGCATCTCCAGCAAGTGTTAGTGTTGGATCGCTAGTAGCTGTTGTTGCAATACTTACATTACCAAGATTAGTTAAGGTACCACTACCAGTAACAGCACCAGTTAGTGTTACTGTTGGATCTGGTACGTTTTCAATTTGCGCCCAGTTTACCATACCAGTACCTTCAGTACCTTCATTTTTGTTAGCGTTAAAACTTACACCAGTACAGTGTAGTCTACCTACACGGTTTTGAATACGCAGTGCTGTAAAATTTTCTAATCCACTAGCAAGAAATGTAACTGTTGAACCATCATGTTGGGCTGGATTACCGTGGTTAACATTACTAATACTTTGTTTTGTATTAATTCTACGTAGGAAAACTAGTCCTCCATCCGACTGAACACCTTGAACATCAGCATAGCCCCCAGTATTCCAAGTTAACTGTGACATATATGCAGATTTCATTCCGGATGGAATATTAAACTGTAAATATCCAGTACCGTCATTATATGTACTTGAGTTGTAAGCTCCGTTAAATTTTGGATCGCCCCAGTTGGTAGTACTGGACGTTTCTGTCCAAGTTCCAGAAGTAGCGTCTGGATTTAGAATATCAACTTCTTTTTCGCTGTTTTCTCGTTTAACTTTTGCAGTATTTGCACCAACGGTAATCTCTGTATCTGCATCAAGTGTACCGTCGATCTGTAGGTTACCACTACTGTCCATGTGAGCTTTTTCAATACCATTACCGTCTCCCCAGTATGTGCCAGCTGTGCCGCCATACCAGTTAAAATATATACCATTGTTTGATGCACTTGCATCCAAGTGTAAGTTACCGTTAGTAACAGCAACACCGCCAGTATTAGCGTCTAAGTTGGCATTAATACCACCAATACGTAGGTACTTACTGTGTGAACTATTTGGACCAAATGTAATACTGTTGTCACCATTAAAGGTCATATTCATATCTTCAATAGTAAATGCGTCAGTGTCTGTTACTGTTGGTGTGTTATTTCTTCTAACGTGTATACCACTGTCAGCTCTAGCACGTATCCAAGAACTGTTACTCTGAATATACATACTTGCAGTATTACCATTGTTAGCAAAACTAATACCACTAATATTGTCAGCTGATCTTCCTAGTAGTCTAACCGCACTAGCACCACTATCAGATAAAACAGTAAGTGGGCTTGTCGGACTAGTAACACCAATACCAAGTTTAGCATTGGCATAGATAATATCATTACCCATTGACATATAAGGACGGCTTGCTGTACCACGGTTTATACGTCCAGCGCCATCAGTTGTACCGCCATCACTTGCAAAGAAAACTAATCCGCCAGCATTACCTGTTGAACCATGTGGGTCAACAGTACCCATAATTTTACCAAGTTCCCATTCATGATTTGTATTGGTTCCTCTAAAATCTAGTGTTGTTGTTGCATAACCATATACATCATGTTTACTGTCACCATGACGATTTGTTATAATCATATCTCGATATGTACCAGTTGTTTGTATAGCATCTGTACTAGTAGTACTATTCCAGTCCGGAACCACTGTGCTTGCTGCACCAATACCGTTAGTATACAAGTCTAGTTTGGCTTCTGGTTGTGTTGTACCAATACCAACTGAGTACCTATTATCAGTACCAGCATATGTATGTTGTTTTAGTGTTATCATTCTTGTTAAATTTGCAGCACTGTTTAACAAACCTAAATGTGCAACACTGTCATCATCAGCGGCAGATCCTGCACCGCCACGACCACCTTCAATTAATATCCCTCTGTCATTACCGTGGTTAACCAATATAGCAGAACCACTATCATTTGCATCCGTACCAGATTGGAATCTAGCAACTAATCTAAATCCGCTATTCTCGCTACCATAAACATGAAGTTTAGGTGCATCAGATCCATACTGTTGTTGTGAGGGTGTATCTACATTAATACCAACATTGCCTGAACTGTTAACAACTAACCATTGATTTACTAAACTAATATCAGCATCTGAGCCATCTTCTGCTGTAGTACCAAGTACAAATTTATCACTAGATTCTTCCCACATAAACACTGGGTTATAGTTTGAATTGGTTGCAGTGCTATATCTTTGGAACACTAACCCAATATCATTACTTGGTGTTGTCTGTCCACTGTTTAATAAAATAACAGCGTCTTCTGCTGTAATAGTTTGTGTGTTTAATGTAGTTGTAGTACCGTCAACTTGTAAGTTTCCTGTAACTGTCAAGTTACCAGAAATGGCACCATCACCAGTAACACTAAAGTCCTGATCACTAACTGTTGTACCAGCGGTTATACGTAATCTAGCAGTTGTACTACCAATACGTGATAACGCTAAGTCACCAGTATGTGATTCAAATTGGTTGCCGCCTGATCTTATTGTACTTCCAAAGAAAAAGCTAGGCCTATCAGTATAAAAATGTGCATAGGAAGTATTGTTTGCTCCTATATCTATATAACCATCGGTAGTTTGTACTCTTAAGTAATTACCAGATTCAGATAGTGTTGGACTAGCATCACTAAATTTCAGGGTACTTACGCTAAGATCGGCAAAGTCTGCATTATTATTGTTTAATAATACATCTGAAGCATCAATTTGTAGTTTACCCCCAACAATGTTGACAGTGCCATCATCCCATATTTGTAAAACGCCATCAATATTACTAACTAAATTTGCCATTGTTTATTCTATCCTTAATGTTTCGTTAGTGTTACTGCTTGTGGTGATCCGCCCAGTATTAGTGTTACTGTTATATCTGCCGATGCTGTTGCAGCATTATTGGTAATGGCACATTTAACGCCAGTACTACTGACATCTGTAAAGTTTACTGTAAAATTATTACCACTATAGGCACCAGTATCAACAGTTTTGTTTGTTACTGGGGTATTAGCAAAGTTATGTGCAACATTAAACATCTTTGATACACTAAAGTTAGTACTACTACAATTAAACATAACTTGAAAAATTTGTGCGCCGTGTGTATTACTAATTGTAAATATATCTTGACTTGCGGTAGCAGCAATTGTTTTTTGCATTACATAAACACCAGCGGCATGTCCAGCTGCTTCTACTACTATGTTACCTTGAACGTGTAGTTTTTCATCTGGAGAGGCTGTACCAATACCAACGTCACCGCCTGTAATATGTATACGCTCACCGCTTGATTCATAAAATCTTAGTGGAATATTTGATTGTGCTTCAATAAATGCACCTGTGGTATCAACTCCCAGGTTAACATTTCCTGTACCAGTTTTTTCAACTCTTATTTGATGTGAGCTTCCTGTTCCAACAACATGTAATGGATAACCAGGATTGTTTGTACCAATGCCAATGTTACCACCAACAGCTACCATAAATCTAGTATTGATACCATCTTCACTTATTTGTAAGCTATTATTAGATCCACTGTTATTATTGCCATCATGTGATAGATACCAGCTATTTGTATCGTTTTCAAATAACATAAAACTGTCAGCAGTAGTAGAGTGTAAACGTATACCGCCGCTAGTGGCACCTTGATATACATCTAAATTCATACCTGGTGTTGTTGTGCCAATTCCAACTTTACCATCTGCTCTCATTACCATTTTACTAGATGTACCAGTTGCTGATTGTGTTCTAAAAATCATTTCACTTGGAGTATGTGTTCCAGTTGTACCATCTACAAGTACTTGAATATCTGCCGCACCGTTAATACTGTTTGAACTATTATATGCACGCCATGATAGCATACCTACTTCGTCATTATCATTAAGTGCTGCGGCTGTACCTAGTGTGTTACTTCTTGAGTGCTCCAGGAATAGTACTGCGCCATCTACACCAGCGTTGTATCTAACACCACGGAAAGGATTTTCTCTACCTTCTATAAGCACAGGAATACCAGTACCGCCCGTTGCCGTCGATCTGATATGTAATGGGTTAGTTGGAGATGAATAACCAAGTCCAAGTTTACCATCGTCGGTTAATCTCATTCTTTCCTGTGTAGCAACATCTGCT
>Ga0213868_10003209_pt1 | contig 15326 bp, 7 predicted proteins | sample PICome_9_FD_160087 | JGI IMG/M metagenome (GOLD analysis project Ga0213868, IMG submission 160087) | Coastal seawater microbial communities near Pivers Island, North Carolina, United States - PICO127 | ecosystem: Environmental > Aquatic > Marine > Coastal | place: USA: North Carolina | collected...
ATCAACAACCTCTTGAAGATTTCTTTTAGTTATGTCGTTTTTATTATTGTTGTATGCAGCCTCAGCTTCTCTAACGGCTGCAGCATCATAATAAAACTCATTATCAGTTTGTTCAAATTCTTTAAAGAGTTTAGGCCATTGTTTGCCATAGTATTCCTCTAAAGTGTCTCTAACCATAGCATTTAAAGAAAGCATTCTTTCTTTGAACTTTCTAGTAGCTGCATCTATTTTATCAGTAACTAATTCTTGCAATCTTCCACCAAACATTTCACCCGGCATTTTAGAAAGTCTATCCATTAAACCATCCAACGCTTCTGCTGAACCAAAAAACCCTTTATCATTTACTGTTCTAACAACTTCTTTCACAAATGTTTTTAATTTGTTATCTGACTTTTCCTTTTTTAATCTTCTTTTCCTTGTTCTATCTATAGTAGATAACTGGTCTTTATAGTCAGGAGCTTGCATATCAACCTTTTGTCCTGTTATCTCTTCCCATGCTATTTCTAAATCATTTCTATATTTTCTATTTGCTTTTTCTAACTCAATCTGTAAAGCTTGTTTTCCTCCAGCTATTAATGTTTCTAATCCAGCTAATGTTTTTACCAACGCTTCTGTCATATACATATCATCAGCTTCCATAAGCATTGCTTTGTTATAATTCAATGCAATTTGTAAGTCAGCAGCTTTTTCATAATCAGCTTGGGTTGACTCTTCATTTAAACCAAGATTAAATAACTCCTCATTCAATTCATCTATTTTACTTTGAGCATTTTCAAGAGATGTGCCAGGAGTTATAAAATTTGATTTTATATTTTTTATTCTAGCATTTGTTGAAACATCTACACCTTTAGCTTTCATTCTTCCTGATACCACAGCTTCATATTTTTTATCCAATATCTTTTTAATACTAGACATTAACGCTTGGTTGTTTTTCACTGTAACAACTTCCATAACTTCATCCATTAGGTTTTCAATATTAACTCCTTTTGTTTGTGGAGTTATTGCTTGAACCTTTCTCATCAAGTCGATGGTTTCAGATTTTGTAAAGATAGTTCTAGGCAAGTTTCTTCTCATAAAATTAATAAGCTCTTGCTGTAATTTTTTTACATCTTTTACACCTTTAGTTCTTTGCCTTATAATACTTCTTGCTTCCCTTAATTGATTAGCTAAATTTTGTGTAGGCTTTGCTTCTAAAACTTTTTGTAAATCAGTTAGCATTCTTGCCTGTATGCTAGACATTTTAGTTTTATCTGAGGCTTTTTTATAAGCAGGTTCATTCATTAAAAACTCAAAAGCTTTATCATTTATTTCTTTTTCTGTAAGTGGGTTTGCCACTTTATCGTTAGCTCTTTTTGTTCTAAGAATAAAACCTTCTATGTCTAAAAATAATTTTAATCCAGCATTTGCTCCCCCCTCTATACTTTTAAAACTTTCTGGTAAAACTCCCAAAAGTTCTGAATCTATTTTAAATAGTTCTTTTATTTTAGCAGTTGTAAGTTTTTCTTTTCTCTTTAAATAATCTATTATTAAATCATCCTTTATACCTGATTCTCTAGCTTCTTTAACTTTTCCTTGATAATATTTATCATCTTTCTGAGCTCTTCCTAATTTAGGTAACTTGTATCTTTTCCCATCTTTTTTTAACATTAAACCTCCTCCTTGTCCAAACTCATTGTAACCAGCTCTTTCAACTTCATAACCCAATGCAGCTGCCATTTTTCTTAGCTCAGATTCATTTGATTGAGCAGGAATAAAGCCTTGATTATTCATGTTAAACATTTCAGCAACTTGCTTTATATCTTTTTGAGCTCTTGGTTTTAATTTCTTTTTAGGTGGCTCAACTTTTCTTACGCCTACTCCATAAGGAGCGATACTTTGACTTACCCTGCTTCTTGGTTTACCAGCTAATCTATTTGCCATTTCTGTAGGCATTATTTCTCTTGCATCTAATTTAACATCAGGAACTCCTATAACTTCTCCTAATATTTCAGTAGAGTAGGTGGAGTGATTTGAATTTGGAGATAAACCAGTTGGTTTTAAAACTAACATAACATCATTTTGTTCATAATTATTAGCTTTATAAAACCCATCACGTAAACTTTCAACATCTATATATCCATCTAAACTTTTAATATATTTATGAAAAGATGTATTAGGGGTATTTGCTGTTTTTAATAATGCAATTAAAAACTTTTTCCTTCCAGTGCCAATAACTTTTTCAGTTCCCTTTTTCTTATCAGCAGCTTTATCAGTTGATGTGTCATCTTTTAATGACTCCCAGCTATCATGTGTATTTAAAGTATCTAATAATGGTTTTGTAGCTTTTAATTCTAATGCTTGCGTTTTAAATTCTTGATAAGAACCTAGATTATTAGTAATTATATCGTAAACCTTTTCATTAAAAAGCAAACTTAATTGAGGTGAGCCACTTATAATATAAATGTAATCAGCTTTATTTATATTAGCTTCTAATTCTCCGACAGGTAAACTTGAAGCCCAAACAGCATTTTCATTTATTCTACCATCACCAAAAGGATAACTAGGCCCTGCATCTAAGTTAAACTCACCGCCGATACCTAATTGGTCAGCAACCCAGAACCAAACTTTTTGTCCTGCTTTACTAATATCAGTTGTTAGTTTTATTATATCTATTTTTTTATCTGAAGTTATTAAAGATAAAGGATAATCGTCTTTAAATTTATTTTTTTGCTCCCTTGGTTTAGGAGTTTTAATTTCAGTCGGATTTCCTATTGGATTAGTTCCGTTATCTAATTCTTCTAATGTTTGAATTTCTTCTTCAGTAATTACTTCTCCGGTTGCAACTTTACCAGACAAAGTATTTAATAAATCAACAACATCTGAATCCGTCTGAGTAAAATTAACACCAAGGTTTAATCCTAATTTTTTAGCTAAGTCTTGAATAAACTTAATTACTTTATTTTTTTGTGGCTTTGTTAGTGTGGTATATTCTGAAGACATTATACCCATAAGCTCAGCTAATCTTTCCTCGTTCTGTAGTTCTTCTACTGTATCATAACTTGCAGCAAACTCATCTATTCTTTTAGCAAGAGGACTGTTTTTAGGTAGAGCTTTTCTTACAGAGTTCATCATTTTTTCTGCAAGCTTAGCAGCTTCAGCATCTTCTTTTACTTTATTTAAAAATACTGCGTGAAATATTTCATGAGGTACAGTTGTTCTTGTTGCTGAATCTAAATTAATATGAATTACATCTTCATTGGTATCATAATAACCATTGTTACCTGCCGGTGCATATTTAACAAACTCTTCATTTGTTTCGTGTAAAACCATTTTTGTTTCAGGAAGTACATTATTTATAGCTTTTATACCAGTATTAGCTAAATCTTTTACAATGTCTCTTGTTTTGATTTGAGATGGTTTTAAATCAACCGCCTCTCCAACTGCACTGATAACTAAATTGTCTGTAACTTTTTCTACAGTTTTCGGAACTGTTTCACCAAAAAATGTTTCTATCGCACTAACTTTAATATCAGTTTCTGGAGTTTCAAATATTTCTTCTAAAGTTTTTCCTTCAACTGTTTCTTTTTCAACAGGAGTTTTTCTTATGTCTTCAAGTTTTTTATTAATTTCTTGTATTTCATTTAAATCTGCTTGCACTAAAGCAGGCTTTATATTATCTGTCCTATCTTTTAATTTTTGTTCTCTAACAAGTAAATCCATTGAAGCTAAATATTGTCTATCTGTTAATCCTTCTTTTGGAACTTGGTTAGATAAACCTATAGCTTTTTCATAATCAGCTGCTAATTTGTCAGCTCTTTCTTTTGTTATTAGACCATTATTGATATCTATTTTTAATTTATCGAGAAAAGCTTTTCTGCTTATGTTAGGGTCATTTTTTATTTCTAAAAAAGTTTTTATTTGGTCATCACTTAGTGAAGCAAAATCATTACCAGAATATGCATTAGCTACAGCAGCTGGTACTGATAATATAAAACCACCTACAGCTTCTTGACCTGCAGCATATACAACATCACCTAACATTTCCCCAGACAAAAATGCTGGTTCTTGAAACATTTCTTTTTCTTTAGCAACGTTGTATATATTTTTAACTACATTCTCTAATGTTTGTTGAGCAGCTCCAGTTTCTGCTTCAGCTAGTGTACCTCCTGCACCAATTAATACAGCTTTAGTAATAGGGCTTTTGACTTCTTCACGAACCAAAGTTCTAAAAGTAGCTGGCGTTCCATTACTTGGTGTTTTTTTTAGAGCTCTTAATATAACATTAGACAATATTCCTTTTTGTTCTAATACATTTCTAAAACCTAATCTTTCTAAAAGAGCTGAGCCAACTGCAATAGGAACTTTAACTAGCATTTTTTCTGATTCTGGTATATTCTGAAACTCAGGGTTTTTTTGCATTTCTTCATCTACAAAATCAGATGTTAATGTAAATAAGTTTGTAATTTGTTTATATTTATTTGGTGATGCTAAAGCAGGTAATGATTCAGCTAAACCAGCAATTGCTCCGCCCCAAAATCCTTCTGTTTGTAAAGCCTCATATTGTTTGGTTATATTTTTACCAGCTAACTTTTCTAACACATCATCCTTTAATGTTCTAATAATACCGATGTCACCATACTTAACATCCTTTACAGTCTTATCTATCAATGCTCTATCAATTTCATCTATCATTGAAATAGATTCTGTAATTTTTTCTTTTGCAAATGGAGCAGTAACCATTTTTTCTTTACCACTTTCCTTGTTATAATATTTTTTAATTTCTAATAGAGATAACCCTTCTGGATTTTCTGGCACTCCATACCCTAACTCTTCAGCTGTTTTTAAAATCTCTTGCTTGTATCCATCTTCACCCATTTGAAGCTCCATTGGTATAGCATTTAAAGTTGTGTTAGCTATATAATCTACAGCTCCTGATATCTGTCTTATTTTTCCTGATAATAATTTATAACCTAACAGCTTACCCCATGAACCTTGCTTTCCTTTCATTGCAAAGTATTTTGCTGTAGCATCATTTAAATCTGATTCTCTTGCCGTATGATTAGCTATTGATGTTTCCAGTTCTAACTTAGCTGCTTCATGATTTGTAATTCTTTGCTCTACATCTTTTATGTAATCTATGTTTTGAGCTCTTTGCTCTTCAGTCATTGATTCAATGTTGTCTATATCTTTTGATAACTGGTCGTTTTCTTTTAAATAATTTTGCAGACCATCATTAATTAATTCAGCTTTTTTATTTATATCAGATAAAACATTTTCATAATCCTTGTCAGATTGAAACTTCATTTTATTGTACTCGTACCCAAACTCTTTCTTTTTTAATAAAGCGCTTTCCTGTCTGTTATCTAGCAAAAAGTTTTTTAATTTATTTGCCTCTATTTCTTCATCTGCAAAATCTAATTTTCCTAAATCAATCTTTATAGTTTCACCAGACTTAGATGTGACTTTCATTTTATTTAATAAACCTGTTTCTTCAAACTTAAATCCTTGGTCGTTATACAGATAATTCATTTGAGGAACAACAAATTCCTCTGTCCTAGTCATTAACTCAGGTGTAATACTTTTAACATATGGGTCTACGGGTGGTTTACCAACCATTTCTGGCTTGTCTATATCTCCTGTAAACTTAGGAGTTGTTTTTAAATATTTTTGAATTTTATCTGTAGAAGTTATTGGAGTTGTAATAGTTTCTTTAATTTGCTCCTGCTTCTCTGTAGGTTGCTCCGAAGAACCATCTTCCAATTTGAAAACCGTAGGTTCGATTTGTTCTTTTTTTTTTAAGCCATAGAAAGTTTCAAAATCCTCCATGGTAGCAACATCATATTTTGAACTAATTACATCATCATAAAATCCCTGACGTTTATTATCATCAAGTAAATAGATTGTAAAATCTTCGTATGAACCAACATCATACTCATTTTTTAAATCATCGTATAATAATTTAACTGCTTCTTCATTCATTATTGTCCTGGTAATTTCTTTTTAGCTATACTAGGGTTTGCAAGTTTTGCACTAGAATATGCTAAAGTAATTCCAGTTCTTTTTTGCTGCCCTGCTATTTTGTTATATAAATTAATAAAAGCTTTATCATCGTTTTCTTTGATATTGTATATTAAATCTTCACCATCTAATACATCTATACTACCATCATCTTTCTTAACAACATCATATCCAAAAGCAAATAAAACTGGCTGTATACCCTCAACTGTTTTGTCAACATTTTCTCCAAAGCTTTTATCCCTTAAGTTAGATTGAAGCCATGAATATGCATCAGTAATAATCTGTGATGTATCACTTGTACCTTCTGCGTTATAATCAGTTTTAAATTTATTTATTTCTTCTTGCGATAACCCTGCTTCATCTAAAACTAATTCTATTAATGCTGCAGGTGGCTTTGCACCAGTTCCTGTTATAGCTCTAACAGTGCTTAATAATTGGTCAACTGATGGTTCTTTTGATATAACTTTTGCAGGCTTCGGTTCAACTAATGTGTAGTCAGCTGCACCTTTAAGCATATCCTCAGCATTTTTTAATATAATTTCTTTAGCTTTATCACTTTCATATATTCTACCAGATAAGTCTTCATAAAATAAATTAGGATTTTGATTTTGTAATTTTTTTAATTCATCTTCTGGTATATAACCACCAACACTATAATCACCTATAGGTGTAGAAGCATAATTAAATTCTATAACCTCATCAGTTAACTGTCCTTTTTCATCTACATTATATATAGTATTTGACATAGCAAATCCTCTTAAGTCTCTTGATTGCCCAAGCATTGCTTCAGCTGCATTTGTTAAAGCTTCCCCGCCTTTATCAGTTGAAATAAACCTTCCAACTTCTTGTTTACCACTAGCCGTAGTTATATCCTGCACGCCTGTTAAATTTTTGAGAGTCGATGTTATTGCACTAGCAGTGTCATACTGTCCCTGAAACTTCATGTTAACACCATTAAAATATTGATTGATAGGCATTACTTCATAGCCGCCTTTTACACCCTCATTTACTTTAATCAAGCTAGCTTGGTATGACTCTGGGTCAAATGCTATACTTACGTTTCCTAAATCAGAAAATTTTTGAAGTTTATTTAATCTAAATAAATCGTAATCACTTAATTCGCCAGCTGCTTTTTTTTCTTCTATGTCATTTATAAAAGTAGCATACTTAGTCATAGAATCTACTGTCATAGAAACTTGTGAGTTTAAGTTAGCCATAAGTATGTCGTAGCTTCTTTTATCTATATCACCATTAGCAAACTGCTTGTTTACTTTTGATGCAGCCTGCATTGCTACTTGTGATGTGTCTCCAAAAAATCTATTGTATTCTTGATTAAAACTTGTAGGCATTTTACCTAGAAGCTCTGCAAACTCACGACTTGTGTTTGCTACACCTGCTGTTTCATCTGCCTTCTTTTGTTCGTATGCTTTTAAATCGTCACTAAGACTCTTAGTAACAGTAGCCATATCTATGCCTAAAGCATCCCCTGGTCTTAATCTTTCGTATCCGTAATATGACATATTTATCTTGTTTGTGGTTGTCCAAATATAGACATGCTGCTAAAATCTATAGTATCATTATTAGATGTTACTCCTGACAAATCTATATTACCAAATTGAGTATCACCAAATTGAGTGATATCATATCCTGGCGAAGTGTCAAATTCAAACTCTGCAAAACCTTCAAAACCAGTTGGTGTTTGACTGCTTCCTTTTTTACCGTCTAATAAACCTGATGTTGCTAGTCCTGAAAGACCTCCCCCTAATTGACTAAACCCCTGTTGCATATTATAAGCACGCATTTTCATTGCATCTTGTGCTGCTTTTTGAGCTCCTGCTGCTTCACCTAAGCTTACTTGCGCTCTTGCTGTACCCAGTCTTGATTCTTCTTGAGCTACAAGCCTGTCTAATTGTGACATCTCTTGCGACATAGCTGCTCTTTGTCTAGCTAAACCGGCTTGTTGTGCTTGTACAACTCTACCTGCTGTAGCTGCCGCACCTCTTGGGTCTCCCGCAACACCTGCCGCTAATGCGCTAGCTCCAGCCTGTGCTAAAGCTTCTCTTTCTAATTCATAAGGTTCTTTTGCAATTGATAAACCTTTCATATAATTTACTGATAATTCTTTTTTTGCTTCCGCTGCTGCTACTGCCGCTGCATTCTGAGCTTTCTTCATTGCATCTCTCTGTTTCTTTGCTTCACCGAAACTAAATATAGAGCCAACAATTTGTACACCTGCCGCTGCTAATAATAAAGGGTTTGCCATAATAATTTTTTATACTTACAAAGATACTAATTTTTACGGATAGCTTTTCATTACATCGCTCTCTACTGCAAACAGTTCCGTAGCTTGAGTATTAAAGTTAGTTATAGTAAATATACAATAATGTCCGAGTAAACCATGAGATTCAGCCTCAGAACTTTTTATAAACATAATGTATGGGTCATTTAGCGGAAAAGTAACAGTGTTAGCTGAAGTAGTACTTACTATTAATTGGTTTATATTGTTTTGTAAATCTACATTTATCTGTGTTACAATACCACCGTAAGAAATTTCAGTGTATTGTGGTAGTGAGTGGTATACATAATCACCTACACTAATAAAGTTTCCTATAGATACTAGTGGATTTGTAGAAAAACTAAGAACAGTTGTTCCGGCGCTTACTTCCACATTAGATGTTTTTCCAATACCATTAGCAGACCTCATAGCGTATTGCCCTTCAAGTGCTGGCACTTCACCTCTTTGTCTAAGATATGCAAACCAAGCTCCTTCTTTCTTTTCAAACCACCCATCTTCCATAAAGCCATTTATTTGTATATCGGTTTCAAGATAAGATTCCCACGCATCATTAGATTCTAAATTCAAAGTTTTGAATACTTTGTTTTCTAGTGGGTTCTGATTAAACACACTTGTTATTTGTGAGTTAAATTGCTCTCCATAATAATTATTTCTTTTATCATTTACGTTATGTTGATATAAATTACCTCCTTTAAAAGTGTAAAAGAAATTGTTCATTCCTATCATATACTCTGGTATATAAGAATAAAATGATGGCCAACCTTTAGAGTTTTCACTATAACTTACTGTCCATTCTGTATCTACTGGAGAAGGTATAGGAGGAACAACACTCGTAGGCACTGGGCTTGGAGTAGGAGGCGTTGGAGTAGGAGGGGAAGATGGATTACAATCTGTATTAAATCTTAAATTATTTTCTCCCAAAAAGTATGCTCCATTTGTAGATGTTGGATATAAAGTTTGATAACTTATTGCACCAAAGTCTTCATTTACATTTAAGGTTATTGTTCCTGAATAAAAATCATAAGTGTTCCCATCTAGTCCTGTAGCATTTAATTCTAACTTAGTTCCTGTGTAAGAAATTAAATTTTCTTTTCCATTGTTTAAAAAAGCAATTGGCCACTCTGCCGGTACACCTGTTATTTGATACACCCCAGTGTTAACCCCATAAACACCCCATACTCCATTTATTACATAATATCGAACTGTAATGCCTTCAAAATCTCCTATAGTTGCAGTTCTACTAAAGACTGTAAGATTGTTAGTAAAACTTAAGCAAAAATCTGCTACACCGGGAGGAGTAGGCACGGGTGTTGGTGTTGGTGTAGGCGCTAATGCTGTAGCACAGGTAGCACAATCACTATAAACAGGAATATCTGCAACATCTAAATAAGATATATTACTTGTGCTCACACCATTTGTCCAACAAATAGATTGATAAGCCAAAGTATTGGGCCATGCAGTAAAACTTGATGGAGCTCTAAATATTTCTTTTTGAGTTGCTACATTACAATTTTCATACTCATAATATATATACCCCTCTAATGGGTCAGGATTAGCATCACCACATTTAGTTTCACAGTTTTGTTGTACATCATAATATATACCATAAACAGAGGTTGGTAAAATTGTTGAACCTTTTTGTAAACAATAGTTTTTAATTTCGTTTGCTGGAACTTTTATATTTATTTTTTCTCCATCATTACAAACCACTGTCCACGTACATTGACCATTCTCGTCACCTATTTGGTCAATAGGACATGAAAAACTAAAAAGAGCACCAGCCATAAAGAGATTATTTGTTTACAAATTTACAAAATTAATAGTTACCTATTTAATTTACCATCCACTCCTTGACCAAGTTATAAAACCCATTGTTAGGGTATTTACATATATTGTGATTTGGAAAAGTTCTTTTGTCAAAAAGAGGGTCAACACTATAATGCGCAAAAAAATGTTTATCTTCATTATAAGTATTAAAGTTGGGTATGTAAGTATTGTTATTACCAATCATTTTTATTTTATTGTTATGACACACAATAGATAAAGCAGTCATACAGCTCCACCATTTCCAAGTAGGCTCTTCTTTTGATTCTACAATCTGTTCAGCTACAGATATAATTTCATCTATAATATTTTTCAAAACTTTAACTTTAATAAATATAGGAACAAACCCTCCATTCATATACTGTCCGTCTTCGTGCTTTAAATAAGGTTTTATTTTATTATAATTTTGTTTATCAGAATTAGCTATAAACATGTGCCAGTCTTCATATCCATCATAACACACTATAGAATTATCATCAGGCAAAATACCAGTGTATGGTTTTAAACTTACCATATCCATATCACATATAACCAATATATCATCATCATTGTAATATGGCAACAAAGTTTTTAAAGAAGAAATAACATTAATAACAATACAATTATCATTTCTGCTTGACACAAAATTCCAGATAGGTGGACAAATATAATAAGGTAACCCTTTTAAATCCCAATCAATTGAATTATATATAGGGCTATCTCCAGTGTTTTGTTTCACCACTGTAACTAAACTGTTGAACACAGCTTTATCTTTGTATGATTTTTTTTGAGCATACGCCCAAAAATTAGCCATCCACTTATATCGGTTATCAACTATTGCACTTGGAATAAATCTTATCATTTTTTTATAAACGTATGATATTTAAAGTGGTCTTCACTTAAATGTATGTTTAATTTTTTGTTTTCTTTTTCTAAATAATAATCATTATGTTTATTTAACAGTTCAAATGTATTATTAAAATTGAATAACACTTCTTGTCCTGAAACATATAGATTACAATTAAAGTTCAAATAAGAAGACCTGTAATATAAATCGTGAATAAAGTAGTCACGTGGATGAGCATCAAGTAATTCAACGTTTTCATTTTTAAAATCATCATAAAAGTACCATTCCATATATTTATTTATTTCTTTCATATACTGGTCTATAGAATTAAATCTTTCAAACTTTTTCCACAAAGATTTTTTTAAATAAAAACAACTACTAAACAAAGAAAAATTGTCAGCAGGATATTTAAAAAATATACCATCCCTGTTAGGATATTTTTTTATTAAATCACCAACATCAGTTTTTAATTGAAAATCATAATGTATACTAAAAACTCCTTCACCTTCTACAAGTTGATATCCTTTGTTAAATTGATTTAAAATAGCATAAGGAGCAAAGCTACCGTATGGTGTGTAAGTATCATATTTTTCATAAGGACTATGACAGGCGTGGTATAAATTATATTTATGCCAATCTTTAGGAGTTATAATTTCATTATCTTCTATCCAAACATATCCATCAGATAATTTAAAAGCTTCATAGTTAAAGTAATGGTCAACAACAATTGCTTTATAACCAAATTTTTTTATTGACTCTATACATTTTAATAATAACTCTAAACGTGTAGGATTGTCTGAGTGAGCTGTTATTAAAAAATTAAATTTTTTCATTTAACACTCTAGCCAACTTTTGTTATCAACTGTCCACTTAATGGTTTTTTCTAATGTATCATAAACCTTGTTTGGAGACCATCCAGCTTTTTCCATTTTATTACCATCAAGAGCGTATCTTAAATCATGCCCAGGTCTAGAAGAATGAAAATCAATAATTTCATATTTTAATTCTTTACCTAAAACTTTAGCTATAAATTTTGCTAAGGATAAATTATCTATTTCTTCTGCTCCTACTATATTATATTTAGGACATTTTATACCAGTGTCATCAGGAGAAGATGGTGTAGAATTAATTAATAAAAAATGTAGTGCGCTCGCAACGTCTTTAGCGTGTATATAATGTCTACTCCCTGCTTCTGTTTTTTCTTTATTTCCGTGTATCCATATTTTATTGTTGTTTAAAATATTATTAATACACATTGGTATAAATTTCTCAGGATGTTGTCTCTCACCAAACACATTCATAGTATGTGTTATAATATTTGGCATTTTATATGTGTTTTCAAAAGCTACAACTAACTCCTCTGCTCCTGCTTTAGAAGCGCTATATGGATTAGTTGAATTATATCTATCATTCTCTTTATACTTTACGTCTCCTGGAGCTGGCCCAAACACTTCATCTGTACTGAAATATACAAACTTATTTAAACTGTCTATAGATTTAGCGTATTCAAGAATATTGGCCGTTCCTACTACATTATCCATGACAAACTCCATAGGATAATCTATACTTCTATCTACGTGTGAACCGGCAGCCAAATGCGCTATATAATTAATATCGCCTATAGCTGAAACTATTTGTGAATTTAATGGAGCTTTTAAATCGTGATGTACAATTTTAACTCTATTACTATCTTTACGACCGCCTACTACTTCTTGTAATCTATTTAAATTTCCACTAAAATCAAGTCTGTCTAAAGATACAATTGTCCAGTCAGTGTTATCTAATATATACTCTATAACGTGATGAGCTATAAAACCTGCTCCACCTGTCACTAAAATTGATTTACTCATGATTTATATATCCAGTCTTTTAATTGATAATGAACATAAAAGTTTCTGTAAAAAGCACCACCTAAAGTTTCTTTTCTTCCGTGTTCACACACAGCTGATTCGTATAATATCATATCTCCTGGTTGAGCATATACTTTATACCACTCTCCATCGTGACCTTGAATGTCTAGTGGCCAATCATCTGCATATTTTTTATTTTGACATCCACACCTTAAATCTTTGTCAACTATAATTATAGATGAAATATGGTGTGTAGCTATTCTATCTACGTGAGGTGTTAGTGTAGCTCCTTTTGTATATGACCTTATACCATAAATAAAAGAAGGAGTTAAAGATTCTTTAACCCAATCTTCATGCGCTTTTAATAACTGTTGATGAATTAAAGTTCTCACACTTGGTAAGTGGTCAAATGACATAATCTCCGAATCACCACCAACTATAAATTCTTTTTTTCCATCAAAGCTTTCTGTTTCTTTTTTATCTTTAAGAAGTTCATAAGACTCGCTAATTAAATTCCAAGTTTCTTCTGGACACTGCATTAAAGTAAACCCATTATCAGTAAATTTTGGAAAATTATTTATGTCCGTAAACTGTTTTTTTTCTACTATCTGCTTTAAATTTTGAGTTTCTGAAGCTTTAACAATATAAGATTTATTCTGCATTCCTTCTACTATTTGAGTCTCTTCTATTTTTTGCACAGGTTTTTCTTTTTGAGAATCATAATACATTTTTTCATCACCAGCTCCATCCCAACCTTTCTCCCTCCACCAAGAAGTTACAATGTATTTTTTACCTTCATCAACCGTTACGCCTTCGTGAAGATATTGGTCTTGTACCTTACCATCTTTCATGTTATACCACCACAAAGCTTTACCTGTTTCAGGTTCTACAGTTTTTTGTAATGTAGGAAAGTGAGTGCCACCACCAATAAAATCTTCATTTAAATATATCATCAATGTATGCGTCCTGTTTCCAGATGATTTACAGTGCATATCATAAGCAGCACCACTAAAAAAATCATTATGAGGTTTAAAGTACTGACCAGGTTCATACAACTGACCTTGAAGAGCCTCCCCTTTATGCGGTTCTAACCCCAATGTGTTAGCTATTTTGTTTTTTATTTTAGACATTATAGGATTGTTCATGTCTAAATTTGAAGTACTTGATGTTCTATAATCTGTAACATCACTTCTGTCTGTTCCACCAACCACTACCGATGAGCGTGAATGATTAGTGTCAATCATTTTGATAAGTTCTTGACACTCCTCAGGTGTAATATAATTATGTATTTCCTCCATTTGATTTAATTTAATTTCAAATAAAGTTAATCATAATTATTTGAAATGAAAAACTATGGACAAATTGTAGATGTACATGAAAGTGTAAATGAACTACCATTCCAAAATCTATAGAAAGAACCTGTGTTATAGTATCCTGCAAAAGCTCCTCTTGTACAAGCGCTATCTCTGTATAATAACGTAGCTGTACAGAAATTTGATGTGTTCATATAGAAAGTTGTAAGCCCAGCACATGTAAAACTTGGAACAGGCGAAGGACCACTCTGGACTATATACTCTAAGTCTACAGTAGTACAAGATGAGCTTGGCACTGGCGTAGGCGTAGGCGTAGGTGTCGGCGCTACTGGCACTGGTGTCGGTGTCGGTGTCGGCGCTACTGGCACTGGTGTCGGTGTCGGTACTGAAGCCTGACAAGCGTCACAATCATTATGAGATGAAATATATGAATTTGAATTAATACCTGCTGGAATATCTTCTATTAAATAACAATTATTGTCAGGCATAAAGACTGAGCTTCCTACAAATAATATTACGTTTGAAGATATTTCTGTATACGTATTAACTCCTCCATCACATCTAGTTACTGAATAGTAATAAACAGATTGTGTTGGAACTGGCGTTGGCGTTGGTGTTGGCGTTGGTGCTACAGGCACTGGCACTGGAACAGGAACAGGAACTGGCGTTGGCGTTGGCGTTGGTGCACCAGGACATCCTACAAAATTGTTGTTTAAACAACCTCCAGTGGTAGTTGCTGTTAAAGTTGCTGTACATACTGGGAAAATACTTGAAACTGATGTAACCTCGAAACATTGAGTTCCATCCCACGTAGGACAACTTCCTCCACCTCCTGATAATCTAACTGCTAATCCCACTATCAATCCACTACTACCGCTTATTGTAACATCATAACTTAAACCTGTTGCACAATCTTGAACTCTAATGTCTTGAGTTGCTACAGGCACTGGTGTTGGTGTTGGTGTTGGTGTAGGTGTTGTTGCACAAGTCGTTATAGCCTGAACAACACCTGTTGATAGAATTAAATATTTATCGTTTGAAGGTTGTGGTAAAAGACCTAAAGTGTTTGAAATACTATACCATTCTAATCCTCCGTTAAATACTGTAGTTTTTGAAGAGTTAGCATATAATGTATCTCCAACTATAATTTGACCAACCGTTGCTCTATCAGAGAATACAAAGTAATCTGTTCTATTATTACAAGCCGCAGCCTCTGTGTA
>Ga0213868_10003210_pt1 | contig 15326 bp, 11 predicted proteins | sample PICome_9_FD_160087 | JGI IMG/M metagenome (GOLD analysis project Ga0213868, IMG submission 160087) | Coastal seawater microbial communities near Pivers Island, North Carolina, United States - PICO127 | ecosystem: Environmental > Aquatic > Marine > Coastal | place: USA: North Carolina...
TCCCATTCCTGCGAATGTATTTGCACCCGCGCCGAACGGATTGCCCCCCATTCCTGCGAATGGATTTGCCCCTGCACCACCAGATCCAAAGGGATTGCCTCCTACTCCACCAAACGGATTGGAATTTTGACCACCCCTTCCTTGAGATGGTGTACCCTGATCCGAGCGTTTTCTTGGACCCATTGATTCATCAGTTATAACTTCTACTTCTGTATACTCTGCATAATCTTCTGAACTTTGTTTCTTTTTAGCAGCGCCGTCTACTCGAGCTTCTGCCACTGCTTGAACAAATTCACTTTTTTCAAAAAATGTCGCTGTTGAAATACCATATGATTTGAGTTCGGCCTTTAATTCTGAGGCCTTCATATCCTTGCATTTTTCTATCTCTTCAGCCAATCTCTCATCTCTTGATTTTGAAGAGGTAGAAGATGATGACTGCGACGTTGAAGACGATGATGTATCAGTCGTGACATCTCTTGATGTGGGGTTTTTCCCCTCCGATCTCGCTTTCTCGACGGCAGTTACCAATTCACTCTTTTCAAAATAGCTCTTAGTGGACATACCATAACTTTCTAGTTCCTTCTTCAACTCCCCTACTCTCATACTTGAAGGTTCCTGCAACGTCGCAGTCATCCGACGGGAGCTGTTTTGAACGTGGCTTACTTTGTATTGAGCAAATGGCACAAATGCCAAGGACGACTGGGTCTGGATCGACAATAGCGCCAAAAAAACAGATGAGATCTTCATGATTCGCTTCTTCTTTATGCGGAGATATGTATTTGAGAAACGATTGGGTTCAATATAAACTATTTCGCAAGACAAACTCTTTGACTGCAAAGAAAAGAAAAGATGTCTTCGCTATTTGATGTGTTTGGTTTTTGTGCGTCAGATTTTTTTCCAATCCGATGTGGATAAGTATGTCGATCACGCAAGACTCAAAAAGTCTCTCGTCACTTTTTGCAGCTTTGATCCTTGCCAATTTCCAATATCTGAGATCGTCTTAATATGTATGTAACATAAATTGTTTGTAATTATGATTTCTATCTTCGCATGTAGAATCTTTCTAATAATGGTGTACGACATTAGTGTGGTAGATAAATTGCTTATGCTAAAAATATATTTTTTTAAAAAGTATATGTATTACTTAGGAAATGTCTGCCTAAGTTGATCTTGGGCTCACCGTTCGAATAAAACGTCCCTCATGACCCCAGTCAAAGAAGTTACCATTGGCATTTCTTTGTATTGGGGATGGCTCTTTCAAGTGACAGTCTTCTTCCACATCAGTATCAATGAGTAGTTGCAGAACTTTTGTGCCACTCTTGTGCTTCCAAATGCTTGTATCTTCACGACCGATCGAACCTTGTTTAGCAGTAAGGGTGTCATTTAGATCATTCATGGAATCGCAATCTGTTATGTCGGAAAGAGCAGGAGAGATAGATCTCTCTACGTAAATAGTGGAGCCTAATCTTGGGTCAGAAGATGAAGTTCTTCTCCTTTTCAAAGGCATCATTCTGTAATAATCAGTTCCATACGGATGACAGTATGGATTCGATTGATAATAATAACCGTAATAATAATCATGATATGGGATGGGATATTGGTAGCAGGGGAGACGAACTTGATGTTCATGGTATGAGTCCAAGTGTTTACGCTTTCTGAAGATGCTTTCCCTCGCATTGATCATTTCAACTTCTTTGTCTAGGATGGTGTCATCTGCAATAGCTTCCTGTTGAGAAGCGATTCTCTCACCTTCCGAAGAGATATACAATTGGCGATGTGAGTAATTATTAAATCGACCTGGATACTTAGGTGGAATGGGACGATACATGTATCCGTAATGTGCGTAGTGCGCGTCACACCAGTGAGTATGAGTGCAGGTTGGACAGGCACAAAACCCGTTGTTCATGGGAAGTGTTCGACGAAAATGATGAATTGAGGATTCTGTATCTTCCGATTCGTTCCTTTTTGATTCTGGATACCAAGAAGGATAGCTTCTGGGTGAATATCTCATGGTATGACGGGGAAAGAGGTCAGTTTTATCTTCAAAAGGTACATTCAATGGTTGAAATTCACACTCTTGACACGGAAAGAATTCTCGGCATCTATTCTGCCCCTCGTATACCGTTCTCATTTCGGTATTGTTGGATTGTGTTATGTTGTTTCGATGCATAAATGAGACGTGTTGATAATTTTTCAAGAAAAGTAGGCGGACTAAATTTTTCACACGAATCACAATCACTCTTCAAGACTTGTTGTACTATACTTGCTAATAAAATTGTGTTAAAAAAGTAACAATCTTGTAGACGAAAAAAGTCACACTACAATTTTAATGTAGAAGTTCTTTGTGCTACATATGATCAAACGATCTTTCAGGTATTCAATGAAGAATACCTTTCGACTCTTACTATATCAAATCTGATTTGTGAATCTGTGGATTTTAGAAAAATATCAGTGACAACTAGCAGATCTTCGTATATTCTCCACACATTAATTGATAACTATGCAAAATGCTGTATTCCATCAATCAGATTGACCAATGGTCGTCTGTAGGAAGACTTGATTAATGAATGAATAGAGTGATATGGGGAAGTAAGAGTGTTTGAAAAGGGTTCTGAAGGGCTATTATAAAACGGGACTCGGCTAAAATGATAGCACGATTCCAAAGAGCTCCTTTATGCGATTTCAGATATGCTTCACAAGACAATGACATTATTTCTGCGATTAAAACAGCAATCGTGTTTCCATCCTGGATTCCGAAATAAGGTGTTCAATGGTGGCACATAATATTGCTAGGAGTAAGCAGGAAGCACATTAATGCTGTTTTATAAGATATATTCTAAAACGTAGCTTTTATTTTGAGACTCTTGTCATTACAAAGATGCTTCCCTTATGACCTTGCACTATTCGAAGAGACTCATCTAAATATAATACATCGACATAAGTGGAACCATGTCCTCCAATCGGTCGTGCTAAATCGTATTCCATGCTCCCATCTTCGTTCATGTGGTCGGGGATGTTCGCACCCAATAATAACTTTGCAGCAATAACTCTTGCTTTATCTTGCCAAGGTCTCTTACTTGTCCCAACAGAAAAAGCTTTTTTCCATTTATCAAGTCCATCCCTGTCTTCGACATTTGGTTCAATCCTTCCACCGCTGAACCAAATACTGAGACGGTTCGGTACTTCGGGATCAGGAAGAACATAGCCATATGTTGTAATCGAACCTCGAATAGGCTTATGAATTGCCTTGTTAGGTGAATTTGAACCAAATAGGGGAGAGTATGGTTCAATATTAAAAGCTGTTATGATGCTGTATAAGAAAATGCAATAGGAACCAATCAGATATTTATCTAAAAAGAATACTTTTGAATCACACCATCGGTACTTACTCATAACGCCGCAATAAACAGTTATCGTTTAAAACATCGTTCTTCAAACTTTTTGGTATACTCTTGAGAGAAGAAAATCCTTTATGAATATCGACGACATCGATTGAATTGAAGACTCCGACGATACTACATACCAAGTTACCTGGGCTAAACATATCAAAAGACATTCTTCCCAATGTGTACATGAATTCGTTATTAGCATTTGTTCCCAAGCATTCGGCGTAATTGGGTCTTGACAGTGTCAACCAATTGCCTTCAATATATTTTGATGTTGAGTTGGCATTGTGCCTGTTGTAATCACGTGCATCCCATCCTGTATTACGGTATAGTGACCTTAATTGTTCCAAAGCAGATAAAAAGGACTTACTTGTCACATCGCCACTTGATACCGTCAAAGCAATTATAAGAGCACTTTTAGCATCAGCTATTGTTTTAGCAGCACCAGTCGGAGGAGGGGGAGAAGGTGAAGTTAATATCGCTGTGAGTTTCGTATCATCGCAACCGAGGTAATGATGTTGTGAATATTCATTGTAGTCTTCTTTGATATCAGATTGTGAATCGTTATCCGATACCAAGCCGTCTTCCCAATAATCCTGATAAGAACTTCCGCGGCGTTCTATTTGCTTTCTTTTTACTTTCTCGCGTTCAAATGCTGTCATATGTTCAAGATGGACTTCGTTTGTGTTTTTCGTGTTGAAAGAGAAGTCTCTGGCATAAACTCTATCATTTATCTTTACATTTGAATGCCATTCAGTTTCAGCAGTAGAAAACGATGATTGTGAGCAATTCAGAACTGGCATCTCCACCTCTGTAAGAAGTTCTAGCTGCCTCTTCCTCTTTGATCTTTCTTCCAGGGTAAAAGATATATTGTCGATGCGTAATCGATCATTAGCATCCACTGGAGAGGTGGTGATTTGGGTAGCATGCGGAAAGTTGTGACGTCGGAAGAACAGCTCGTTATCGTATTCCAGTCGTTTCATTTCATCCCGTAGGGTCACAGAGGCGGTTTCTTTCGCAGAGCCACCGATATTCTTCGGCATCGATGGGCCTGTATATTCATAGTCATTGACTGTATAGTAATTGCTATTTATTCTAGGGTCGATGACTTTGTTTTCTTGTCGATGCAAGTTGTGCTCAAAAACAGCTTGTGAAGCGTTCGGTGTGCCATCTTCGAGTGTCGGTGCATTGAGTGGTCCATAGCGTGGTACAGCAAAACTATCCCCTACAGATGTTACCATAGGATAATCAAGTGAGCTATCTTGTAGCCAATGTTTTTTATAAACATCATGTGCTTGCTTCGCAATATACTCGGCTGACTCGAAATCGACCCCTTGAGTGAAGCAATCCCCGTAGTACTCGGCTGCTGCCTTTGCTGCGTCTTTGTCGAGTAACGTTGGAGAAAATTCACCAGATTTGTAACGTTTCGATGGACTATTAGAAAGATTTCTATAAGAAGACATTTGAGGCATAACTTCTTGCAGAGATAATTGATCTAATTGAAAGGAGTCGAACGAGCCTACAGATAAATATTGCTGCCTTGTTGAAGTTGGATCGTGGTGCATGTGTTCTGCATTCATTACTTAGTTTCCTACTTAGCAGTATTTTCTTTCGATTTCTTATATACAGTAAGAAAGGTATTCAAATGCGCTTGAATGACAACCTTTCCTTGTTTAGGTAATAATAGTCTTTGCAAGTATTATACTTTTTTCGTTTTTGGTCCGCTGTCAATGGCTGGAAAATGAACTTCCAGCGTGCTCAGGTGTTGTGTCTTGTTTCTGTTTGAAAATGAGAATCGAAGATGATGTGTATTTTCCATTTACCAAATGACCTGGTGAAAATAGCCAATTTGAGGGTTTTTTAGTTGAAGAGAGTGTCAAGAGTACCTTTCCGATAGGGTATGCATTTGGCGCGATTTTAGTCCATGATCATGTGCGGTCCGAGGCCAATCTCGCAAAATCCTCTACAACATTTCGAAGCTTTCCGCTTTCCTAACGATCCTTATCACAGTTCGCAAATTGGGAAAGATCATGAGATTTCAAACTGCTGCCTTGTTCATCCTACCTTCCATAGTAGGAGCATTTGCACCTAGTTCTATCCAGGCAAGTGGAATGGTATTGGATTTGGTTTCGTTGATTTTGTCCGCTGTGCATGAATATGTGCAATTTGTACAGTGTACAGCTCAAATGTGCATGTCAGTCTCTAACGTTTTACTTCTCTTTTTCAGACTCCTTTGAAGGTTTCTCCTGGGCTTAACGCTGTTTCTCAGTTCCCTGTTGTTCCTTCTAAGTTTAATGTGAAGAATTCTTCTTTAAAAATGGCAGTAAGTAGATATGAATCCTAACTCATATCATGATGTGTATAACGAATCTTTACATCCATTGAATTCGAGATCCACGCCTTATCTCTTGCTTATTTGGTTCAAAACGTAATTTATAGGCTGCTGCCGCTGCTGAAGAATCAGCAGGTCAGAAAATTTTCAAAACTTACACCAAGGTTGCTTCGGTCGCTACAACTTTGTTCCCCCTCTGGACTGTTCTCTTCACCGGAATCGCCCTCAAGAGCCCTTCATCTTTTGATTGGTTTACCACTGATTACTTCACTGGAGCTCTAGCGGCTCTTATGCTTTCTATGGGAATCACTCTTAAACCTGCTGATTTTGTTAAGGTTGCGTCCCGCCCTAACGCTGTTTTTATGCAATTCTCCTTGTGTTACGCTATGATGCCTGTTCTTGCTCTAGCACTTGGAAAGGCTTTTGCTCTTGATCCAGCTATTCTTGCTGGTGTAGTTCTTGTTGGATCTATCAACGGAGGACAAGCTTCTAACCTCTGTACGTATATTGCTAGGGGTAATGTCGCCCTTTCTGTCCTCATGACTACTGCTACAACCTTGGGAGCTATCGTTATGACCCCTCTTTTGTGCAAAGGACTTTTGGGAGCTGTTGTTCCAGTAGATGCTGCTGGAATTGCTTATTCTACTATCCAGGTTGTACTCGCCCCCATTGCTGCTGGAATGACACTCAACAAGTTTTTTCCTAAATTTGTCCAGTCCATCTTACCATTTGCTCCCGTCGTTGGAGTTGTATCCACGTGTCTTCTTGTAGCAAGTGCTGTTGCCCAGGTTGCTGAACCAATCTTGAGTGCAGGAATCTCTCTACAGATTCCCATTCTTCTATTACATCTTATTGGAGGATTGGTGGGTTATGCTCTTCCACGCGCCACTGGATTTGGAGAAGTTGCTTCCCGTACCATGGCGATTGAGACTTCCATGAAATCATCAGCGTTTGGATTTTTGCTTGCTAAACTTCATTTTGGAGATCCTGCTGCTCGTATCCCATCGGCTGTAAGTGTTGTCTGGATGGCTTTGACTGGTTCTATCCTTGCCGTAATCTGGCGTTACATTCCCGTTACTCCTCCAAAGAAATTTGATCGCAGCCTTATTGAAAAGTATCCTCCTTTCAATCCCAAGAAAGCTTTGAATAAGCTCCTTGGAAAGAAAGATTAAAGTAATTTCATCTGGGGGCGTTGGAATGACAATTGATTATTTTTATGCTACAGTCATTCCACATAGTATCATAATTATGGAATCAAAACAATCCTCATAAATTTATAGTTTAGTATTTTTTAACTATTTGATTGTAAGATGATTCATTCATTCTTATGAGAAGATTTCAGAAGAGAGGAAAAGGAACCAATAGCTCCAGTTTACTCGTAACTACTCACATAGTTTTTAAAAACGTTATCCATGACTGACTAAGTAAATTCATGCGTCAGATGCAAAGATATTTATTTCGAAGAAACCATTTTCACACTGACACAATTTTTGTAACCAACACTCACAAAAAGAAACAAGACAACGATGCTAACAACAAAGAAGTTATTGACAACTGTCGCATTGACTGGAGCTGCTGTTGCAGTTTATAGTTATTCTGGACAAAATGCTAACCGTCGCACCTTCCTCGCCAAAAGCGCCGCTGGTGTCACCGCCGCTGGTGCTACCATCTTGCCTAAATCAGCATATGCGGATGATTCCTCTGATCCATATACTGACTTCATTACAACTGAGTCTGGTCTTAGATACAAAGTTGTTAAAGAAGGTGATGGTGCAATTCCAAGTGCTGGAACCAATGTTAAGGCACATTACACTGGATGGCTAGACGGTTTCAACTCTGATAAGAAATTTGACAGTTCTCGTGACCGAGGTCGTCCATTTTCCTTCAAAGCTGGTGCAGGGCAAGTTATAAGAGGATGGGATGAATCTTTTCTAAGCATGAAAGTTGGAGAGAGACGTCAAATCATCATCCCTCCTCGTCTTGGATATGGAGACCGTGGTGCCGGTGGTATTATTCCGGGTGGTGCAACTTTGTACTTTGATGTGGAACTTTTGGCAATCCAGTAGATTGAACAACTTGTATTCATAGCGAGTCTTGCTTGCTTGCTCTTGCGTTTCTTAACATCCTTGAAGCTAAAAATAACTCCAAAATGTTTGACATTTCTGTTTAAATTTCTTTGATGAGCAATGATAACTTCTATTCTAAGTAGCATGTATTCGTAGTAGCCACGGAGCCACTTATTCTTCATAGAAATCACACCAGAACATTCAAAAACATATTTAAAAAGTATCATATGTAATTAAGCCCTTGGAAAAGCATATATGCAAAATCGCGTCATTCATCTGAGGAATACTCCCACCTATAATGAATGACATCCATTGAAATCAACGAGACTTTTCTTCTGGTTGATTCTTACCCGCTTTAGTTCTTATAAAAAAGACAGGTGATGCATTTTCAGTGTAGTCGGTGGCTTTGTATTTTTGCCTTTCGGTCGTTTCTTTTCTCATGACGGATCACCGCTAGCAGCAGGGATGGTTGGAGTAGACCACTGCATAATACGAGGAGGAGGATAATGATGATGATAGTAGTTACTAAGGAAAGGATGAACGAGCATCATTTCTTTATTCATCAAGCTTCTTTCTCCTTGTGTCATTTCGTCATTTTTCAAACATCTCTCTGTTCGGTTGGGGTTTTGAAAAAAGTCGTTGTCCTTTTTTTCGCCAACACTCTAAATAATACAAACAACTCCCCGCAGTTGTGTGCTTGCAATATTGTCTAATCATTCATTACCCTTCAAATGTTTCGGGCAAAAGTTCATGCTGATTTGGGTTTTAGATGTGAGGAGGCCGTATCCCACTTGGTGAAGAGTAAGTGCAAAAGATCAGACGCAAAATGAATCTTGTCTACGAACCATGGTAATCTCACAACAACAACAACATCATAACCATTCCATCAATACAGAAGGGGTCAATTTCCTCGCATTAGACTTCGATCAAACAATAATTGACATTCATACTGGTGGAAGATTCAAAGGATCGATATCTGATTTATCCTCTCACGTGAGGCCCATGTTCATCCATCTAATCTCAGCGGCCCACAAGGCCGGAATAAAGATAGCCATTGTCACGTTTAGTCCACAAGTAAATTACATTTCGCAGGTTCTTCAGATTCATTTTCCAAATTTTTATCACGAAATTATTATTCGAGGGAGAGATGATAGTTGGTTTTACGAGGGAAATGGAATGAAACACGGAAAACAACATTACATGGCAAGTGCCGTAGAAGAAATCATGACAAAAAATAAGTCAGTTGTGATAGCAAGAAATACAACCTTATTGATTGATGATGATCCAAAAAATATCCAAATGGCTTTATCTGATTCAGTAAGGGGTATTCTTCTAGATCCAGAAAAAAGTGATTTGTTGATTGACGATATTCTCGACATGCCTTAAAAAAAGACTATTCGTCTTGGCACCTAACCTTTACTGTAAATAGAATGAATGTATATAACAAAATGTCATTTTAGATCTTCATCTCATTATATGATAATCGTTCAGTACCCATGGATACCATGGAGATGGCTGATCAAGTTTCAATCGAGACATAAATTCAACATATGAAAAAATGGACGATGAAGAAGAAATTGTTCTGAACGACGACGGCATTCTAGAGCTCAGCTATAGAGGATGGGAAAGAGTTAGTCCATTAATATTTCCTTTTGCTCGATCTATATTACATTTGGATCTTTCATTTAATTGTCTCGTCGAATTGCCGGATGCAATTGGAACATTGTGCAATTTGCAGAATATGAATGTGTCATGTAACCATCTCAAATCGATTCCTCATTCTTTAGGTCGATTACGTCGATTGATATCACTGAAGGCGAATGGAAACAAACTTACTTCTCTACCAGATGAAATTGGTTCTTGTGTTTCTCTTAAAACTGTTAATCTGACAGAAAACCAAATAACTCATCTCCCTGAGTCTTTAGGTGATTGCATTAGTTTGATGAGACTCGATCTACAAAATAACAATTTGAATTCTCTTCCCTTGACATTGTCCAAGATAGATACAAAAGATCTAACAATTGATTGTTCTAACAATCCAAGGCTCAAAATAATCCCAGAAGAGATGAGAGCGGATAGTGAAACTATTCGATGGATCATTTCATTTTTGTACGAAAAGAAGAAATTAATTGATACTATCGAACAAACAACGATTGAAATGAGTATGGTTGCTAAATCAAATGAGGATACTATATCCGAATTGAATGTGGAAGTCGAGAGGCTACAACACGAGAAGGAGCTCTTACTAGAGGAACGAGAATCAATACGTTACTTTCTTCGGATTAGAGAATGGGGAAGAAGATGCAACAAATCAATGAAGAAATTCGTGGAGCTTTGTGAGGAAATGTTTTCTCGAACTAGCAAACCCTCGATGGAATATTACAAATGAGTACATAGTCTCAAATTGTTTATTGTTCTTTAACTTTCTTACTGATTCTTCGAAACTTCCATCGTAGTAGAAAGACAACGAATAATAATGGTGAAGTGAGAAGGATCATAATCCAAAGTGTTTCAATAACAATTCCAGTAAAGATATGTGGCACTCGAGCAGACCCATTATAATTGATGCAAATATACTTTCCATCGACTAGGTTTCCATCTCGAAGCCACTTACTTCTTTCTGCATGGGAAGGCAAGTTTTTCGCTGCGCCTGGCATGTACATCGTCCCTGATAATTGCTCTATTTTGTAACTAGCGCTTAATAAAGGAGGTGATTCAGGATCTTTACCCAATGCACGTAAATATATGATGCCATCATCCCAGTCAAACTCAATCTCCCCAAAGTTCAACTCAAGCGAATATTGCTTTCCTTGCTTTGCTCCCTCTCCACCACCATTTTCATAAATATTCTCCTCGGTAGTGGAAGATTTTTGAACATTGTGAGAGTTAATCAAGTCGGGCATAGGCATAATCCAATGAGCTAGTGACATGACTGTCTTGCTAAGAAAGTGCATAGGGTAATATTTCCATGTTGTATGAAATTTCATTGTTGATGCAAAGCAAGTCCCCCACGCATGAGTCATGCCACTTGTAGTGAACTCAATTAGAGGTGCAACTGTGTTATCGCGTTCATCTCTTGTCCTTAGCCAACAGTCTTTTCTCATTAATTGTGCCATATGTACATCACCACTTATTAACAATGGGGCTCTAGCTCCAGACTGTAAAATTGTATCATATAGTCTTTGACGCGAAGTAGGAAATTGTGACCAATTCTCAGCAAGATTGCTGTTCGGATGTCGAAAGGGGTGGACCTGCAACCCATTAACTATAATATTGACTTCTGCATTGGAGTTCTTAAGCACAGCATTCAACCATTTCCACTGCGTTTCTCCCAGAAAGTCACCTTTGTAGTTGGCCCTATATGCATCAAGACCATCTCCCCAAGGCGTCTTAAAGCTCCGTACATCTAAAACAATCACCGAAAAACGACGACTTACATAATGACCCCGTGTATTCTTTTCATACCCGACAATGTCTGGATCAATCCCTGCTTCTATGTCATCAACCAAATAATTTCTTCTTAAACTATAATCAAAGTCAAATACTTTAATACCATAGACACCCAATCCCTTTTTGGCACGTTGATACATAATATCAGATGAACTGATCCCCATAAATTCAACAAATTTAATCGCACTTTCAACTTTGAATTCAAACGTTTCATCAGCATTATTCATACCCATATCATGGTCATCGATCGTTCCGAATACAGTGACGTTTGTATGATGAAGAAATGATTGATAAGAAGGGTCTTGAAGTTGCTGGTTGTACAATGTTTCAAGTTGTTCTGGGGTAGCGGCTTCATAACGAGATATCGGTGGTAGAACACTCCAGTCCAATCCTTTGAACTTGTCTTATAGAAGAGAGTCATCATTTTTAATTATATATGACAAAAATTGAAGAAGAGAAGAAGAAATACTTCGTTCACAACTAACTTACCAGCATAGATGGCATCACCTGCCCATATGAATGCCAATGGATCTCGGTCCGTCATGACCTTCCATAAAGGGTTGGTCAAATTTTGATTATTACAAGAACCAATCAGAATCCGATTTGGTCTCTTCTTACTTTGCATTTTTCGAATTACAATATGTTTTAAGTCAGGAATGAAGCGTTCTGATGGAGAGATTCACTCTCTTCTCTGTGAATTAACGCTTATGATGTCTGCTGCGACAGCCACATTTTTTTTAAATTTAGTCTCATTTTAAAAAACAAAGTCAGTCAGTGCGTACGCGCCACACACGCCAACGTACAAGAAAATACACCAGTCATTTTATTCGCATATCATTCCAATCTTCTCTAGATTACTCTTAGCTCAAAATAAATCAATCCATCATGAATGCTGACGACCTTGAACTTGTTGCTCGCCGTGCCATAGCAGAAGCAGAAGCAGAACATAAGACCGATACTCCAATTTTGGATGCCAACAGTAACAATAATACTGCAAATCAAGCTTCCATTTCCATTGCAAAAAAGTTCCTAACCGTTGCATGCCCATCCTTTCTTGGGTCTAAAGCGGGTGAAGACCAGGACAGACTCGTCAAGGTAGGAAGAAGCATATCTGGACTTGTAAGCATTGCCAATGATGGTGAACAAAGCAAAGAACAACTCATTGCAGGCTTAAATGGCATTGTAGAACAGTGCAGTGTTCTTGCCACCGGAAACCTCAAAGTTCCTAAAGTTCGTTTTGGAAAAACGGAACTTCAAATGCCAATCGTTTCTCTTGGTTGTATGAGATTTCAACAAACGTGGGATCGAACCAAAATCAAAGATCTAAAAGATGTGAAAGACAATCAGCAAGAAAACCTTGTGAACATCCTCAAGTACAGTATTGAAACATTGGGTATCAATCATATTGAGGCTGCAAACTCGTACGGTTCTAGTGAGTTTCAACTTGGAAATGCCTTCCAAACACTTTTCTCTCAAGGTATCAAAAGAGAAGATTTGATCATTCAAACCAAGGTGTCACCTTTTGAGCCTGAAAAATTTCGCGAAATTGTCGAAGATTCGTTCAAGAAGCTGAAGTTGGATTATATTGATTTACTTTCATTTCACGGTGTTAATATGTACGATGATTATGACATGATATTTGACAATAAAAAAGGCGAAAATCTCATTGATATTGCCAGAGAATATGTTGCATGCGGTAAAGTCAAACACATAGGCTTCAGTTCTCATGCCCAGCCTGCACTGATCAAGAAGTTGATTGAAACCGACGCATTTTCTTATGCAAATATTCATTTTCATGCGTTTGGATCTTATACTGCCAGTGGAGGTGACACAGGAGGAAATTTGGAAAATGCAAAGCTGTTGAAGGCAAAAGACATGGGTTCATTCATCATTTCTCCTTATGACAAGGGTGGAAAATTATTTGCTCCATCTAAAAAGCTGAGGTCTCTCACCTTACCCGACCTTGAGCCTATTCAATATGGATCTCTTTGGCTCTTTACTCTATCTGAAAGAGAAAACGCGTCAGCTCATACAATCTCTTGTGGTGCAGCGCGCCCAAGTGATTTGGATGAGCCAGCTGTTGCCGCATATCTGTATGCAAATAAGAAAGAAGAAACCCTTCAAAAAGTGAAGAATGTACAGTCTAGATTGATTCAGGCACAAATCGATATGCTAGGTGAAGATTGGCTTAACACGTGGCACATTGGTGTACCTAATGTTGACAGTGATGACTACATTTATCCATTTGGACAAATGCTGTGGCTGTTCAATCTTATCAAGTCTTTTGGAATGCTGAGCTTCGCCATAGAAAGGTACGGTACTTTCGATAATAATCTCAAAGGATGGGATTTCAATTTATCAAATGCAGAAAATATCGGTAAGAAGAAGATGGGGTGGGGTTACATGCCTGGTATTGCGATTGAACAAGGAAAGGATTACTCTGAGTTCTTTTCACAAGTACCGGAAAGCAACAGGGCCAAGGTACTGGAAGCAATCGCGTTTGTACACCGTCTTTGCAGTAAATCTGTCATAGAAAAACCCGACTGTCCTAAAGAGTACGAGTGTGCATATGATATGAGACCATGGACTGAGTTTCCGAAACAAGGAGGATAAATGAAAAATGAAGTCGCTTTTTTACATAAAATATGATAAAATAAATTCCGCGGGAATGTTTTTACGACCTTCTTCGAAAACGAAGCCTTCAGCCTTCCTTCCTCATTCTTTCATCGCCTATTTTCTCGGTTCTGTGTTCTGTTCTCATTTTATACTCAATACGATATATCTTAAACAATAGCTACAAAATGAAATCACTCCTCCAAATAACTATAATCCTTATAATTTTAAGCATCGCTTCTGCTTTTGTTCCTCACTTCCCTATGCGAGGGATCGTGAGAAAGATAGGACCTGATACACGAATATTTTCTGTCGTAGAGGATCCAACTTCGATGAAGGCTTCTGAACTTCGAAAAGAGCTTCAATCATACGGAATTTCGACGGCATCGTTTTTTGAAAAGAGTGAACTTGTGGAAGCAGTTGAGAAAGCGCGGAAAGAGGGAAAGAAACCTATATATGCAGATGCGAATGAAAGCACTGGCACTGAAAGTCGAGCAGATAGCAGTGGAGCTTCACGGGAACAAAGAATTGCAGATGAAAAACTAAAATGCAATAAAATGAAAGTGGGAGAACTGAAAAAGGAACTCGAATCTTTAGGAATTAGCACAAAGTCATTCTTTGAAAAGACTGAATTTGTGCAAGCGCTAGCCGAGGCAAGAGTTGACGGGGTAAAGAAGAATACTGGTAGTGGTAGGAAAGCCTCCGTAGAAGAGCCATATGATCCGAGTTATAGAGATGTTGTCATGAAAAAAATGACTGATCCAAGAGCATTGGCTTCTGGTGGAAAAGTAATAGACATTAGACTGAAGTAAAACTACAGAGTAATTCCTAGCTGGAATAGTTTACAAATCAAAAAGTGTCGTGTTTCTGGTTTCAGAGTTACCCAAAAAAATATATCAACGTGAGATGTAAGCAATAAATGATTTCTGTAAACCTAATAGAAGAAACTTGTCAGACATTACCTGCTTGACCCCACATTGAATCAATTTATTTACATGTGCAACATGTGAGACTGGTCTCGAACACCGTTAGAGTGTCTACGATAAAATGTCTTCTTCTGTTCATTGTATTAGACTGTAATCTTTCACAAATGCGGTAATTATATGAAATAGATTGTGCCTATAATAATGTGATTGTCGTGGTAACTCGTCGAACATTTGGAAAGTTGGTCCAGGATGGAACTCGACCTCAATTTCTTGTCGTGTCGATCATGATGAATGTGTATGCTAGCATCTTCAATGTGTCTTGACTCGAGTATGCATGTCTAGACTAGGGGTTGTTGAGTGTATTGAAGTGTCTACCATGTATCAAACATTCGCTAGAGTAGATATCAGTATATCTCGTCGAACATTGGGAAAGTTGGTCCAGGATGGAACTCGACCTCAATTTCTTGTCGTGTCGATCATGATGAATGTGTATGCTAGCATCTTCAATGTGTCTTGACTCGAGTATGCATGTCTAGACTAGGGGTTGTTGAGT
>Ga0213868_10003211_pt1 | contig 15325 bp, 13 predicted proteins | sample PICome_9_FD_160087 | JGI IMG/M metagenome (GOLD analysis project Ga0213868, IMG submission 160087) | Coastal seawater microbial communities near Pivers Island, North Carolina, United States - PICO127 | ecosystem: Environmental > Aquatic > Marine > Coastal | place: USA: North Carolina...
GTATATTTTAGGCTTGCAGATATATTTCCCATTCATATCCAAAAAGACTTTTTGAACGCTGCTGCGGATGGTATTGATGATGTGAAAGTTGGATCAGAAGTATCCTTCGATTTATCAGTTTCGCCTACTGGGGGCATGGGTGGAGTAGTAAAGCGTAACTCAAAACGTGGTGGTAATGACAAAGAACAGATTCGAGCACAGCGCCTTGCCCTATTACCCTCTTGCAGTCTTGAGTCGAACAAGTCCCATACATCTGTAACTGGAACTATTGTGAAAGTTGAGAACTTCAACAAGTATTGTGGTGTAGTCAAGTTAAACGAAAAGATCCAAGGGATGACAATTTCAGAACGCTATCCACTCTTGAAGAAATTACTTGATGATTTCGAGAATGATTGTGCTACCGCTATATACTTTTCCGATGTTCAAAGTGAAGCAGAAAATGATTTAATACTCTCTGCCGTTGAGGAGAGAAGTGGTCTTGAAATTACTTTCACTCCTACAGCCGATTTCGGTGATTCAAATCGAGGTCGAATTACGATTTCCAAAACAACAGACATAAGTAGCTCAGATGAAAAGGCGGATGATGTGGATGCTGCATGTTCTGTTCCTCCACAGGAAGAAACATCAGGTCAGATTGAAAATGAATTGCACATCGAAAATGCTGAAGAGAAAGATGATATTCAAGTCTGTGCTACGGTCTTGAAATCAAAAAAGAAAAAGAAACAATCGAATGCAATTCAAAGTCTGACGTATGATAGATCATCAATTGCCTCTCATCTCGCTGATGATCCACCTAAATCTGGAGATAAGGTACAAATGGACATAGTATACTCAAAAAATACTGGAAAATTCACAGTAACCAATCTAGATGTCATTGAGCGATGTCCAGATAAAAATGACACCATTAAATTTAATTGCTGTGAAGGATACGTCCTATTGGAGCCACGTCATACGTCACTTTCCATGGCCTTGAATAAGAATAAACGAAAGGGCTTCAGTGGTGATGGAGAAGATAGATGGGCTTCTTCAACTATAGATAGTTCCAAAGATGACGATGGACTGATCTTGCTTTTTAAAGATCCAGCAAATTTATTTCAGAAACAAGCGAAACAACCATCAACGGAAGAATTGAAAGATGATAATGTAGAGGTATCTGATAACGGTTCTGAGGCAGTAAAGATTGCTGTGCAACAAGATGCTGAATCAGTACTGCTTCGTATTCCCTTTACTCTTGCAAGTGTTGGTCGTGGCGAGTCAAATCCTAAACGTGGTGATCTGGTGTCTTTTGTAAAAGGCAAGGGCAATAAAGCGCGAGACGTGAGGGTTCTTCAATCCGGAGTCGCCACACGAGTCAAGGGAAAATTAATTGACATTAATGCTACCGGCGGCACTGCAATGTTTGTCAAAAATGAGAGCGAAAAACCTGTTGTCGTAGATCTTTCTGATGTTGTCGGTTGTGATCCTAACGTGCTAAAAGATGAAGTTACCGTCGAGGGTATAGCGTATGATGATCTAATTGTCGGGAGTAAGTGATATCCATGATGCATACGTACTGTGTGTGGCAAATATGAATTATCTGACCTTTTTCTATCATTCGTTTCAATTTTAGTTTGCAGATTCGATGACTTGTATCTCGCGACAAGTGTTGGAGGAAGTGGTCCGAAAGAAAGGCGCAAATTAAATCTTACAGTGAAAAGAGAGTTGCAAGGTTTGGGAGGGAAGATTATTGCTCAATCTGGTATGGCGAAGGGCCCTGATGGTACAAGCGGATTTGTTCCGGGATGGACTTCTCGTCAGAGTCCATTTATTGTTATTCCGGAAGACAGTATCGAACTTGATACTGCTGAACAAAATACTGCTATTGGAAACGTTTGTGAAACTGTTGAATCACTATGTATTGATTCCGAACCAACAAATGAAAGCTAAAGTAAATGAAGCGCATGAAATTTTTCATTCAGAAGGGAATAGTTTGTGTACTGGTTAAGTCCGAGGAAGGATTCAGTTTGTCTCTTTTCCCATGAAATAATTAGAAATGTGAGCGAAAACTTTACACTTTTTTCGACGTGTTTCGTGTTTGACACCTTCTTCCTTCACACTTTACACTTCACACATTTGTATTGCGCCGTGTCTCTCATTCATTCTCATTCCAAATGAAGGTTATCTTCACATTCGTTCTTGTCGCATCATCACATGGATATATGGTCCCCAAGTTGTGTCGATGTAGTTCGAGTCTACGCGTATCAGTTGAAAGTGAACGAAATAATGATTCACAAGAACCATGTTTTACAACGACATCGACACTGTTCAATGAAAGCAAGCTATTTTTGACATCGCAACACGATGAAAATGCGTTGGAACAAGAAATAGAATCTGTTCAAAGTGCAGCTGCCAATCGATATGTTATACCTACTGTCCCCAGTGTGTCTAGTGCCACTGGAGAAGAAAAAGAATTCCTAAAGTCATCCTTTTCTGAGAGTACGGTAAACCGAATAGATGAAGCTACAGAAACAAAAGCTTCGCTTGCCATGTTGGGTCTTGTCGCAAATACTGTTGATAAAAGTATCAATAAATTTATTGATTTGGAGGAAGATATAAATGAAACCGCTAGAAAAATAAATGAAGTGAATTTTCGGCTTGATGAAATAGCAAAAGATGCAGCTACGATTCAGATGTTTGATAGTGAGAGAGTTTTATCCGATGATCAGAAGATTTCTAGTCGAATTGATTGCGTGTTAACTGAAGCTCTAAATGGGTATGAAAATTCTGATAGAGTCTCAAAAATCTGCGAAAGGTTATCCCATTGTAGATTGTCCATTATGAAAGTGACAGAGACATATATCGGCGTTCACCAAAAGATGAACGAAAAATCCCAAGAGAAAGTTGAGGACTTTATTTCCTCTATATGCGACGAGTTAAAGGTGCAGATACATATCGAGCTGTTTCGTGAAAAGAAAGTTACCGATCTTATAACAGCCGTAGATAGAGCCATCGTAAACAAGATGTATGATATCGACGATCAAGAAAAATGTATTGATGAATGTGATATCTTATCAGAGACAAGGTTAGCACAATTGAAAGCATTAAAAGCATGTGACAATGCACTTCTTGTCGCATTGACTGATTTTAATATATACATGAAAAATATTTATGACAAAACTTGCATAAGAAGGCGAAAATTGGAAAGTACTCTTCAAAAGGTACAATCTGTGGAATGGACAGATGATGTTGGGATTGAATCAGTATTGACAGAAATCTCTTCTCTTGAGGATGTACTGAAGAAAGCTACGAAAGAGATACAAAGTGAAAGTCGAGCCATTTATGCTCTAAAAGATCGATTTGAGGAGGATTTGTTAGAGAAAATCTCTATACTGACCAAGTATGGTGTGCTCGTGAATGATCGGTCTTTGTTTTAAAATTATAGTGTAGATTAGACATTCTGTTCTGTCGTTCTTGTTCAAATATATTTATTTTTAAAATGGCACAATATTCTTGTATATAAAAAAGGAAGTGGATGGGTTCAAACGGTACACCGTTACTATCTTGGTGCGCCAAATGCTTCAGGCATTCTCTCTACGGTATACTTATGATTTGTAATATACATCGATGGGACACCGGGAAGCTTCCGAACCCTTTGTCTCAATTCTTTATCACATGTCGCCACAATGAAGCATCTCCATTGCTTCGCCATCTGGAAAATACAATCATCAGCATAGCATCCTTTGCAATTGCATGGTATCCGTTCAAAGCGTGGATCTTTGGCTAGCTGAAGTGCCACTCTATATTTATGTCCCAATTTTTCTAATTCTCCCATGACACAGTCCGTGATGCAAGGAATACACTTCGCCAATAAACAGTCCATCATGGATCTCACAATATCTAGTTTGTTCCTAATTGAAAAATTGATGAAGTTTGTATCAACCAAAATATGATATGGTGGTCCCAATTGTGTATTGTACTGAAAAAATAGAGCGGATACAGCTTGTTCCACTTGTTTTGGTTTCTGTTTTTCCTTCTCTTCCGCAGCTTTAGCTTTTGCCTTTTCGGCCACAGATTTTACTCTCGTATCTTTTGCAGAGATGATCTTCTTTGCTACTGCAAACTTGCGCGTTTTCTTTGCCTTTCCCATTTCGAAGCAGTTGGTGGAGTATTTGTATCTCTCAAAATAGGAACAAAGAACAAGTTTAACTCTATGTTGTAACCGAGAGTGTGAACAAAAACAGTTTGGTTGGCTCTAATTAGACTTTTACTTATTTCCTGTATCTTAGTATCCTGTCATCGTCCCCATGACGGTGCACAGTGCACAGTGCCACACGAAAAAGAAATGACCGGCTATCGGCTATCCATGGAACATGGAACTTATATTTTGTTAGCGTGTTTTCAAAGTGACTTAGTTTAGAGCGACATGTTACTTGCCGATCTTAATTGGAAACCTCTCAGTGATCTCAGAAATATATCTGACCCATTAGAATTGGTGAATTCAGTTCCGAGGCTGGCGAGAGAAGAATCATACGCCAGAACTAACATTGAAGCGTGGCAAAAAGACTTTGAAGATGATACTACGTCCACGAGAAAGATTGAGACATTTGGAGCTGATTTCATATACAAACGAGAAAGTGATAATGCAAATCTGTATGGATATGTTGTTATTCCGTCGTCTCTTAAGAAGCAGTTGAAAACAACTGATATATCGCCTTCCATTCCAGCAATTATTCTATTTCATACTGGAGCTGGACCCCAAGATATTTTCATAAAATATCAAGCAGATAAGCTTGTTCGTGAAAATTTATGGGGTAAGGAAGAGTGTATAGTTTTTATAGCTGATATTATTTCAGATGGCATAGGTTGGGCTTGGTCGGATAGAAACAGGTATTGGGAGGCGAGGAAAAGGTTACTCGAAGTTACTGAGAAAGATGGACTCAAAAAAAGATGGCTCCTGCGTGAAACAGTTCATGCTACCTTAGAAGCTGTTAAATCGATAGACGTGGTGGATAGAGAGAGAATAGGTGCATTTGGGTATTGCCTTGGAGGGCAGCCCATTTTTGAGTTGGGAATGATGCAAAGCAACGGATTAAAAGGATTGGTTTCCTTCCATGGACTCTACGACAACATATCTGAATCTGATCATGATGAACTAAAACACAAGTCAAAACGCAAAGTTTTGGTTTGCAATGGATCAGCAGACCCATACGTTCCTAGCTCAGATGTCGAACGAGCGGCTGAGGTGTTTAAGAAGTGTGGTTGGGATGTCGATGTCCTTAACTATGAAAATGTATTTCATAACTTTTCTAATCCTCGAAAAGAGTATGATGATCCAGGGATGGGATATGATGAATATGCTGCAACAAATTCATGGTCAGCTGCCATGAATTTGTTGCACGATGTTTTTGAACTGTAAAAGTAACAAAAATGGACAGATTTTTTCAGTCCGGTCATCCTTTCTAATGTTCTTTGTTCATTTAAGTCCGAGGGCATGAATATCGTAAAAAATGAAATCACTTTCAAACGCTGCGCAGAATGAACATACACATTCGACAATACCACGTGGTCCTCGTCCATTGGTTCGTTCGAAAGGTGAACGGTATCATAATGAATCAAGTCACTCAGATGCCTCTACATGGTTATTTTTTGGTTGGGATCATCCCACAGATGCTGAAGAACTAAAGTATGAGTCAAGCCAAGACGTTGATCATGTAAGTGAATTATTAGGAATTAAGAATGAGAGTGAGACAGTATTGGATACGAAACCAGTGTGTGCAGTATGGTTGAAGAGAAAGAATGCTGTAAAATATTCGGATCCATCTCAAAGACACGAAAATGTAGATCACAATGGCTTCATCATTCCCAAGATGAATGCAAACACAGAAAAGCTTTCAATTGATTGTATCAAAGAGGAGGAATGGACCAATTTCTAAAAACAAGAGACTGCAATACCCAACTCTTGAATAAATGTCACTATTCAGAGAAATCCTCTTCTCTCTCTCTTTCTCTTTCTCTCTCTTCTGCATAAAATCTTGACATCAAGTCACAAATAGGGGTATCCACACTTGCAGTCATGGTTTCTATAGCATCGAAACTTTTGTCATAACTCATATATGGTATACGACTTGCAATCCATTGGCGGTCTAATCCACGCTGAATTTGGGGGCAAAGTCGAGGGAAGGGTGTTTCCATCTGTTCCTCTGTTGTTTCTCCCTCTTCTTCATTCATACTTGGATTTTCATCCTTGTTTGTCTTTACCTTCTTGACTGGAATTTCGAGAGGGTACGTGTCTGTGGAACTAGAAGAAATATGAAGTTCTTGAGAATACTCATCGATCATAGTCAATGCAAAATAATGGAATGGGCAGTTGACATAATGCGTCATAGACCAAGCTCGTGTTCTCCGTTGTTCGTCAAGTTCAATCATAGCCAGTGTTTCACCAAACTTGAGCATTTCTTTATTCAAATGAAATGTTGCACAAGAACTTGTACGAAACTTTAAATCTTGTTGTTGCTTGTAAGCATTCGAAGTGAAGGAACAAGCTTCGTTTTCAACGTTCAGATAAATGTGTGTTTCACTTCCAAAGAAAGTTACCAAAGCATAGTGCCCTCCATAGGATATAAGTTTTCGAACGGGTAATAATTCTAGCTTTGTTCGTACCATTAGCTGCGCAGGTTTCCATCCATCTATAAAATATGTAGTTTAAAAAAAAATGATAAATGAGGAATGTGGTGTGTACTCGTGAGGAACAAAGATAGGTTCTCAGTGTGTGTGTACTGTGAAAAAACTTACGTATACCACGACCCTTTTCTTTACAAGCATGGATGACATCCATCGAAATAGCACAACTGTGTTCTTCCAGTATAATCCATTTTAGTAATGTAACTTTACGACCGTTGCAACCAGCAGGAAATCGAATAAGAAATTCAGATGTTGCTATTCTTCCTTTACCACAGAAAAGCTTTGGAAGTTGTTTCGGGTCTGTCCCTGGTAGTATGGCTGATCTCCAATCTATAATTCTACCTGAATGATACGAGTTATCAATTGGACAGTATAGCTTGCATATCTTACCTATGAAGAATTCAGGACCAAAACGAGTAACTTTCCGAGGCTTACTGTCACGGTCACTATCTTCTCGCCAGATGGAATCGTCCATAGCGGCAGCGTGAAGTTCCTCTAATTTATCCATTTCAGAAAATATTGGGTGGCCGTTATATCCATAGAATCCATCTGCTGATGAAGAATGATCATAATCAACCGATGATTCTTCTTCGTCCATTTCAATCTCCTTCAATTGATTTTTTATTTGTTGTTCGACATAATCCCTACTCGACACGAATTCGCATCTAGCATCTTCAACCGAATCAAAGTATTTCTTCAAACACGCGGTGGTTCCTTCTGGATCGCAATCTATACAAAAGAAATCTCCCTCTGGTACAGAATCTAACTCAGGTGTTGTGCAACTTAAGTGGTATTCTCGTTTGCAGCCGACACCATCGCAAAGGAGTATGGGATCGTCTTTTAAGGCGATGTTCCGTCGGCCCAGACAACCGGAACAAATGCCATCATCATCAATATCAGGATATGGATTTTTACCATATAGATGAGTGGGATTCGGCATTTGGTGTTGTTTAGAAGTATCTAAAGTAAGTAGACTATTAGTGTTATTATGTGTTTCAAAAGCGTGTTTGGGATTGGGGATTGGGTTCAATTACCAATTACCAATTATACCAATTATACCAAAGGTTATTTATCCGTGATTGCCTCTTGGGGGGGGGTGAGTTTTTTTCAAAGCCACAAAAAAACAAGAGCTACAAGCTACAAGCTACAACAAACAAACAAACATTCGTATGACATATGACACGTGACACATGAATTCATCACGTATCTATATAATCTTCACCTGTTTTCGAAACGTTTGATTATGACAAGTCGAAATCTAACGTATATTACTATATGTTTGAATATTATGTTTGCACAAACATGTGCATTTCTACAATATAGTCTACAACCTACTACCAGACGATCCATTCTTCTTGCGTTATCAGGTGAAACAAGTGGTTTGTTCGAGGAAGAACCATCCTATCAACGATTTTTAGGTGTTGGTAGACTGTATGAAAAAGAATCAATAGTATCTGCTGATTCTATATCAAATAAATTATCTCAATCCACCGTTGCGGTCGTAGGAATAGGTGGTGTAGGATCTTGGGCGGTTGAGGCATTGGTCCGAAGTGGAGTAGGCAATATAATTCTTGTAGATTTAGATGATATTTGTACATCTAATATCAATAGACAACTACATGCCTTATCTTCCACTGTTGGAAAGATTAAAATTGATGTAATGAAGGAGAGGGTACTGGATATCAATCCATCCTGTAACGTCACGTTGGTCCATGACTTTATATCAGTGGACAATGCCATTGATATCGTTGCCTCTTTCAAATCCAAAAAGGTTGATATCATCATTGATTCTATCGACGGACAGAATGAGAAAACGGCCTTGATAGCTGCGGCTTGTATACATCAGATGCCAATCATTACTTGTGGGGGTGCAGCAGGTCGATTCAATCCAACTGAAATTGTATGTGATGATTTATCTCGTTCCGAACAATGCCGGTTATTGGCTAGTTGTAAAAACAGATTACGTGACACTTATAAATTATTCAAACAAGGCTCTCTAAAGAAGACACCGAGACGATGGAAAATATGGGCAGTTTTTTCGACGGAAGTGCAAAAGCAAGTCAATCCAAGCGCTGATGAATCATCTTTCCGAAGATGTGATGGTGCCTTGGGTACTGCATGCTTTGTAACAGGAACGTATGGATTTGTTGCGGCGTCCAAAGCTGTATCTATGATTGCTAATGATGAACTGATTGTACCAAAGATTCCAAAGTCCATGATAAAAGGCAATGACTTTAACAAGTGACGAATAAGCACATTTTGGTTCAGAACACGAATATACTTTAAATATATATATATACGAGTATATTACTTAGTCACTATCACTGTCGCTGTCCATCATCATGGCCGCAAAAGCATTGGTCGGTGCCTTTTTGGCCGTTGATTTACTTGGTATATTTCTTTTAGCAGTTGCACCAGGTACAACAAAATTGATAGCTTTCTTCATTCCTCCTCCACTACCAGCGGCACTTGTCGGTTTCATTGTCTTCTTTTTCACTACATTGGCATTGGACTTTGCAAGAGTTCGACTTGCGTCAATCCTTAGCTGAAAATCTTCGTCTTCTTCAAACCATCCACGACTCTTTTCTTCCAATTGTAGAATTTCTAACTCGATGTCTTCCTTTCTGGCCAGAGTGGTGGTTTCTTTGAGAGTGAGCAATCTTCCTTTGGTTTCATTTTCTAGCTTTAACAATGGCTGCAGTTCCCGCTTTAACTTTTCAATTTCAGATTGAAACTTTAAGGGATGAGGAGGACAAGGACTGATCGATTCCAACTTTTTTTCTCGCTCTTGTAGTCGTTGTTGTTGATCTTTGAGTTGCTTCAATTTCTTTGGTTTATTTGCACATTCTTCTATTTCCTTGGTAAGGCTTGAAAGTTTCTCTCTCACTTGTAGCAATAATTTCTTTTTTTCATTGGATGTAATCTTACCCTCGTCTATGCATTTTTGCATGTCTTCTTTGGCTGCCTCTTCCTTCTTTTGAAGAGAAGTCAGATCACATGCATCATAGAAGTCCTGTTCGGAGTCTGTCAATGGAGTTCCTGATAATAACTTCCCATCCAGGGAATCCACAATAGCTCTAATATCACCAATCACGGAAACACATTGTTTTTTCTGAGACCAGCTCGGACATTGACTTGCAAGCATCCTTTCAAAGACATTGAAATTCGACATGGCTATGAGCTGCTGTGGACTTCCTTCGTCTAGAACCGAAGGACCACGATCTTTCACAGCTTGACCTTCTACATTATCATCATCATGTACCGATTCCAATTTAGGAAATACGACAATCGTTTTCAGATTCTTCCCCGTATCATGCTGCGATTTGTAGCAACTCTGACTTTCAATGACGCAACTCGCCCCTTTGTCTTCCACGTACCCCAGCTCATTCAATACTTTTGTGAGTATCTTTGCTGCATTTTCATCATACTTTTGTCTTGCTAATTTCCCAGCGCCTGTAATAAATGTAATACGAATCATGTCATGGAGAGGGAAGGGTTCCGTGAATGCAGATCGGATGGTAGCCTCGATGGTACTTGACGATTGTCCGGCCAAATCGAAGGTTTCACTCTCCTGAGCCGAGCGAATCGTTGCAGCCATTCCATGAGCTTGAGACATTTTGGAGTATTATAGTATATACAATTGTCAATCCAATCAATCGACTCTAAGAGTTGTGGTTCCCTCCAACAAGAGGCGTGGAGGAGTCAAGAGAGAGTACTATCTAGATCTTTCTGGTGGCTTTTAACATATTTCAAAACTGAGAAACGACAAACGCAACCCCAAGAAACGCAAGAACAACGAACAACTTTGAATTCATCTAAATAATTAATTAAGTAATATACAACCAAAAGTGAATATCCCACGTAGAAAGACAATGTCAACGATCCACCTTAGATATCTTACACGGATAAGGAGTTTGTTTACAAATGCAAATGCCATGAAAAAAGATGATCCGTATGCGATTTTGGGAATTCATTGGGGAGCCACGAAAACAGAAATAAAGGAAGCATTCCGAGAAAAGGCAAGACAATTGCATCCGGACGTGAATCAAAAGGATTCTGCAGAAGAGGCTCTGAATAAATTTAAAGTTGTACAAAAGGCATATTCAACTCTCATGAATGCTAAAGGGGTGCCCAATCAGGATATAGAAGAATGGTCATTTGCAGTTTGGAGAAATTGTGATTTGATTGCTCAAGAAAGAGACGATGTTGCTGGAGTGATGAGGAAAAGACCGATCAAACCTGCTGAAGCTGTCAAGCCAGGTACAAAATGGGGTGTGGCAAGTTTAGGTCATCCAGATGGAGGAGGGAATCAACCACGACGAGCAGAATACCTTCACGATGGGAAACCTGTAGGACCTCGTTCTTCCACTGTAGGGAACGGACAAAACAAATGGGTAGAACCAAAGGAATATATACCTTGGAAACGGTGACACTTTAGTGATTTACATATAAAACTTTCTTTTTTCACGCATACGGCTCGTTCTTAAAATTGACATATACTTATTTCTTCTCTCTGTGCCTCGATAACTGTGAACGCAATATGGCCTGCTCTCTCTTCAGTTCAGTTTTCCTCGTCACTGTTATACTTAAATTGTGTTCAAGTTCATTCATAATGTCGTCTAATCTCTTTTCAATATTACTCATGTCCTCATCCTTCGATCCAGTGGATTCCGATTCAGTAAAGACGTTTGTATTTGTATGATGAGAATGACTTTCTTCTTGAAGATTCATATAACTTGAATCAGAAGACAGGATCTGTCCATATTCTTCCAATAAAACACATTCAATTTCTTTGTGACATTGTAGTGCATCCTTAATCTCGTCAGGGGTCATACGATCTCTCAAATAGGATAGAATTTTTCGACAATCCTTGGTCAATTCACGGATCGGAATTCGACGTTGGGGGTTCCCAAGAAGATCAATATATGATAATTGAGTCAAGAGACCAAGTTCATGAGGTATTTGGTAAATATGATTGTTGTTCAGAAGTAACTTTCTTAGTTGCTTGCATCCACTCAAAGCTATTGGAAGGTAACCCAGATCAGATATACGATTGTTTGAAAGGTCAAGAGTTTCGATGGAAACGAAACCATGTTTCCACCCTCGCTCTTCGTCGGTAATTTCATCGCATTCCCAAGTGAGAGATTTAATTCTATTATGCGATAGATTCAAATATTCTAGTAACTTTAAGTCAAACAGGTTACCAGGGACAAAGTCGAGATGATTGGATGAAAGGTCCAGTCTAGTCAACGTATTAGAAAGATTTGAACCAGGCGATGGACATAACTGATCTCTCAAACATTCAGCATGAATCAAGTTGTGTTGAAGATAGAGTTCACGCAATGGCAATTCAGAAAAATTAGATGGTAGAGAGCAGAGTTTGTTCCTATGTCCATCAAGTATCGTTAGATTAGGTAGAACTGAAATCCAAGCTTCTGGTAAGTCAGAAACTTTGCTGGCAAAGAAATAAAATGACTTGACGAATGAGCCATATGCGATGACATTGTCGTCTCTGTCCAGTCGTGTCATTTCGCTTAGAGCATCGATAAGTTCTTGTGATTCCAGTGGTCCTTCCATCAGCCCTCTACCACTTATATCCAAGATACATTTGCCTTCAGAAGCTTGACGAACTATTGACCTCGCTTCAATTACAGCTTGAGGAGTGTTGGCCATTTTTTTATGTACCGAATGCTCATAAGCCCCACCATAATATCCAGGGACATCTGGAGGTGATGCTTTCTTCCTCAATGAATTCAGTAGCTTGTCTGTATCGACAGTACCGTTATCTTTGTATCTAAGACATCCTCTCAATACTCTGAGTGGATTCGCATCAAGTGCGATCTTATTCAATTTTGGCAAATACCCTACAATGTATGGTAAATTCTCAAGATCATTATTACTCAAGTTGAGAAGAGATAGATTGGTCATAACAGCCATAGTTTTGCTGCAAAGATCCGAGAGATGGTTCCCTTCGACATGTAAATGGCTGAGGTTGGATCGGAAGTAATCGCCTACAGTAGTTTTTCCGAATTCATCACATTGATCCAAGAGAGAAAAGAGTCCATCGATTGTCTTGATTTGGTTGGAACTCAAATCCAGAGTCGACAAGTTGGAATGGATTTGTGGAACATTTTGTATCCTATTATTTCTCATCTCCAAGACCTTCAAAACCGAGTGATTTGATAGATTAAGGTCAGAAGTCAAATCATTGTCTGAAAGATTCAAATGTGATAACGAATTTTGACATGACTGTAAAAATCCCGTTGGAATGAATTCCAATTTATTCTTTCCCAAGTTCAGATGTTGCAAATGAGGACAATTAAAATTGGACGGTAAGTGATCGATGTTGTTGTCCTCCAAATCTAAATGAACCAAGTTTGGTAGATTTAAAATAGACGTATCACCATGAATGATTCTCTGGATTTTATTACGACTTGCGTGAATCGTATGGATGGAAGATGACAGATCATTCAATGGAATATGAAATAATCTATTACCTTGAAGGTCGAGGACTTGAAGTTCTTGAAATGAATCTTTGAATACACTCCAAGGCATCGATGCGAGACTGGCATTACGAATGCGCATAGTTTGCAACGATCGGAATCGTGATATCCTTTCATCGAGAGATTCAATACCATTATTGTCACTAAGATCCAGCATGGTCAACATTTCTTCTCCAAACATTTCCCATACCTTCTCACTTTGATTTTCCCCTTTCGCATACCCCTCGATGATTTCACTTCTTAAGTTGAACATAACATCAGGGAGAGGATTCGATAGACCAATTGCAGGAATAATAAGCTTTCCACTTTTCCGTGCGTCATTCAAAGCCCTATTTAACTTGGCAACTGTCGAATCCATCGACTCTAAATCTCGTGCAAGTTGATGAAACGGGTCTGAATTGTGAGCCCTTTCGAAATCAGGGTTGATTTTAAATTTGCGTGCTTTCATATCGAACGAATGGAGATGGGGGAGTGTATCGGCATTGAAAAATGATTGTAGAACGGAATGTGTGTGTTTGTGTGAGTATAGTTGTTTTACAACCCTCGTTTTTTAGCCGTTGCGTGCTCGCTTCAATTTCGTTCCTGCAGCCCTCACAGTACAGCCCAACAAGGGACTCACTCAGTAGTCAGTAGTCAGTGGTCCATCATTTCAATGCAGACCGCAGAATGCAGTCCTCGAACCTAATTTTCATAAAATGAATCAAAGTGTTCGCTCCACAACTGATCCAATTTTAAATAGCGTGACAACTGAATGATCAAACCCAGCATGCAATCAAGCAGTCATGAGCCTTCTATAACAAGTTCAGGTCGAAAGGAAGGGACGGAGGATGGCGCGACACAGCTAGCATTCAGAAACAAAAGTACGTTCGCGGAAATGGCACAAAAAATCATAGATGAAGCTCAGAAGAATAAGAACGTGAAAAAGGTGAGAATTCGAGTGCGAGTACGGAGATTGGTCAAGGGGGGGAAGAGTCGAGAGAAGGCTCCTCGTAAGGTCGCAATATCAGGGGAAATTGCGGCAAAGCTTCTGAAGCAGCGAGTGATTGCATTGAAACAAAAAAGGGCTAAATATACCAGTGCGAAACAGAAATCAAATAACATATTAGAGCCTGCACAATGTATTGATTTAACGCAATTAACAGGAAATGAAACTGTTGAAGTCCACAATGGCATCGATGATCCAGCAAATGCAGCTTCGACTTCACCTGTTCAATTGCCAAGTTACATGGTGCATCCCACGACGCATTCGTATTGTCCCATCACAGAAAGTGTGATTCCCACTGGACCTAACCACCAACAACCTGAAGCGATGTACTCATATATGCAATTTAACCCACCGTCGTTTCAGTATGAACCACTACAACCCATGGTTACTAGGATGGAAGAAACGCAACAACATCCAAACCAAGAACGACAGGAGGAAACCCGAACTATTTCTGATCATGTAATGAATATAGAGGAGATATAAACCATCATCATATCAAAATCATGAAATATTATCACTTCCAATAACCACATCTATTTTATAGCTTTGAATGCACCAAGTATGCAGCAACTGCCAAATATTTGAGATTTTACGAACTGCATCATGATGAAGACACTCAACTCTCACGTGCATAGAATATATATCTATATATATTATAGAAAAACTAACACAGTAGGACAACTAGTATATTTCTTTTTACGTAAAACTGTATAATCTTCCGTATTTCCATGTATGTATCAAGATGAATGAAATTATATGTAAGTAAGTAGTAATGTATCGGAATATGGCATATGGCTTATTCCGATCGAGTCCCATTGGTCTGTTCCCCAAAAAAGTCATCGAAATCATCCATGACATTGGACGTATGAGCCGACGCTACATCTGTGGTACCATTGCGACTGTCAGCCGGCGTTGGGTCAGGAGTCAGAAGTAACTCGTCGAGTACTGTAGAAGCCACTGTATTCGTTGGAGCGGCGGTTGGTTTACCATCTCCTGCATCCATAAAATCGTTAAAATCGTCATCGTCGTCATCGTCATCGTCATCATCTCCTATTCCAAAAACATCAAACTCATTTGTGGGTGGTGCAGTAGGTTCTTTGGTTGCTTTAGCATCTGTGTTGTCGGATTTGACGCATAGTTGTGGGTTCTCGACGAATTCCAAAAGTTAATAAGTTGT
>Ga0213868_10003217_pt1 | contig 15313 bp, 17 predicted proteins | sample PICome_9_FD_160087 | JGI IMG/M metagenome (GOLD analysis project Ga0213868, IMG submission 160087) | Coastal seawater microbial communities near Pivers Island, North Carolina, United States - PICO127 | ecosystem: Environmental > Aquatic > Marine > Coastal | place: USA: North Carolina...
TGACGAAGCATACGGCGGCGTAGGAATGTCCTATCTGGCACATACTGTGGCGATTGAAGAAATTGCGCGGGCGAGTGCATCTGTCAGCCTGTCATATGGCGCGCATTCCAACCTTTGCGTTAATCAGATCAAACTCAACGGAACCGATGCGCAAAGGGCGAAATACCTGCCGCGTCTGGTTTCTGGCGATCATGTTGGCGCGCTGGCAATGTCAGAGGCGGGCGCGGGATCGGATGTCGTATCAATGTCGCTGCGCGCTGAAAAGCGCAATGATCACTACCGCCTGAACGGGAACAAATACTGGATCACGAACGGGCCAGAGGCCGACACGCTGGTCGTCTACGCTAAGACTGACCTGGATGCGGGGGCCAAAGGCATCACTGCTTTCCTGATCGAAAAAGAAATGGTCGGTTTTTCGACATCTGCGCATTTCGACAAACTGGGCATGCGCGGGTCCAACACAGCAGAGCTGATTTTTGACGATGTTGCTGTACCGTTTGAAAACGTGCTGGGCGAAGAGGGCAAAGGCGTGCGCGTTCTGATGTCCGGCCTCGATTACGAGCGTGTTGTGCTTGCGGGCATCGGTCTTGGCATCATGGCGGCCTGTCTGGACGAGATCATGCCATATATCAGCACCCGCAAACAGTTCGGCGAGCCTATCGGGAGTTTCCAACTGATGCAGGGCAAAATCGCGGATATGTATACGGCAATGAATTCCGCGCGGGCTTATGTTTACGAAGTTGCGCGCGCCTGTGACCGTGGCACGGTCACGCGCCAAGATGCGGCGGCCTGCTGTCTTTATGCCAGCGAAGAGGCTATGAAACAGGCCCACCAAGCCGTGCAAGCAATGGGCGGGGCAGGGTTTATGAATGATGCACCAGTTGCACGCCTGTTCCGCGACGCAAAACTAATGGAGATCGGCGCCGGTACGTCCGAAATCCGGCGCATGTTGATCGGGCGCGAAATGATGGGAGCAATGAGGTGACGCGGGCGGTGTTCTTTTTGCCGCTTGCCGGATTGATCGCCTTTGTTGGCTATCTGGGCTTTCAGCGCGGGCAACTGCCGTCCGAGACCGAGATTATCAACCGCTATGCTGCGGCCTATCTGCAATCGGCACCTGAAGGTGCAAGGCTAACAGATTGCGCAGCGACCACGCATCCTGATGCCGCCGTTCGCATGGTGATCAACTGCGTTCATCCCAGCGGTGTGGCCACCACGTATTTCGTAGGCGCGCGCGGTGAAGCATTGCCGCAACCACAAGGACCTTCCGCATGAGTGATCGCATTTTGCACGAAGCCGCATTGGTCGAAGTGGCCCAAGCTGCAAGAGAGGCAGCCTTTGGCGGTGGTGAAAAATCCCGATCGCGTCATGTTAGCCGTGGCAAGATGCTGCCCCGCGACCGTGTTGCAGGTTTGCTTGACCCAGGCAGTCCGTTTCTCGAGGTCGGCGCGACAGCGGCACACGGTCTTTATGATGGTGCGGCGCCCTGCGCAGGCGTGATCGCTGGCGTGGGGCTGGTGAACGGACATCTGGTCATGGTCGTTTGCAATGATGCGACCGTGAAGGGCGGCACCTACTATCCGATGACCGTCAAAAAGCATCTACGCGCCCAAGAAATCGCCGAAGCCTGTCATCTTCCTTGCGTCTATCTGGTCGACAGTGGCGGCGCGAACCTACCCAATCAAGACGAAGTATTCCCGGACCGCGACCACTTTGGCCGCATCTTTTACAATCAGGCCCAGATGTCCGCCAAAGGCATCCCGCAGATCGCTGTTGTGATGGGGTCATGCACCGCAGGCGGGGCCTATGTGCCCGCTATGGCCGATGTGTCGATTATCGTGCGCGACCAAGGCACGATCTTCCTTGCAGGTCCGCCGTTGGTGAAGGCTGCGACTGGTGAAGTGGTTTCGGCAGAGGAATTGGGCGGCGGTGATGTGCATACGCGTTTGTCAGGCGTGGCTGATTATTTGGCCGAAGATGACGCACACGCCTTGGCACTTGCGCGGCAGGCTGTTGCGTCGTGTGCTTTGCAAAAAGAAAGCAATCCCAATAGATTGCCTTCCGAAGCTCCAGCGCTTGATCCTGATACTTTGTTTGATGTGGTTCCCGCCGACTTGCGCACGCCATATGATATTCGCGAGGTGATCAGGCGTATCGTGGACGGATCACGATTTGACGAATTCAAGGCGCGGTTCGGCGAAACGCTGGTTTGCGGATTTGCCCATATCGACGGTTGGCCTTGCGGTATCGTGGCCAACAATGGCGTGCTGTTTTCCGAGAGCGCGCAAAAGGGCGCGCATTTCGTGGAACTTTGCAGTCAGCGCAAAATCCCGTTGGTTTTCTTGCAAAACATCACGGGCTTCATGGTCGGGCAGAAATACGAAAACGAAGGCATCGCGCGGCACGGGGCCAAGATGGTCACGGCTGTTGCTACAACGAAGGTTCCCAAGATCACGATGGTTGTCGGTGGATCATTCGGTGCAGGTAATTATGGCATGGCTGGGAGGGCTTACAGTCCGCACTTTATGTGGTCATGGCCGACGTCGCGGATATCTGTGATGGGCGGTGCGCAAGCCGCTGGCGTGCTGGCCACTGTCAAACGCGACGCGATTGAACGTGGCGGTGGGACGTGGTCGGCCGAAGATGAAGCCGCTTTCAAAAAGCCAACCGTGGATATGTTCGAAGAGCAATCGCATCCGCTTTACGCGAGTGCACGCCTTTGGGATGACGGCATTATTGATCCGCGCAAAAGCCGCGAAGTGCTGGCATTGTCGCTGGCAGCCGCGATGAATGCCCCGATCGAGGAGACACGCTTTGGCGTGTTCCGGATGTGACGCAGATGTTTGATAAAATCTTGATAGCCAACCGCGGCGAAATCGCCTGCCGCGTGATCAAAACCGCCCGCGAAATGGGTGTGCGAACGGTCGCCATCTACTCTGACGCTGACGCGCAGGCGCTGCATGTGATCCAAGCGGATGAAGCGGTGCGCATTGGTCCGGCACCTGTGGCGGAAAGCTATCTGCGCGGTGATCTGATCATCGCGGCGGCGCTACAGACTGGGGGGCAGGCGATCCATCCCGGTTATGGGTTTCTATCCGAAAACCCCGATTTTGTCGAAGCTGTGCAAAAAGCAGGGTTGGTATTCATCGGACCCTCTGCGGATGCGATCCGTGCGATGGGACTTAAGGATGCGGCCAAAGCGCTCATGGAAACGTCCGGTGTTCCCGTCGTGCCGGGGTATCATGGGGCCAATCAGGATGCCGCGTTCTTGGCCGCGCGTGCAGAAGACATCGGCTATCCAGTGCTTATCAAGGCGGTTGCTGGCGGCGGTGGTAAAGGCATGCGTTTGGTTGAGGTTGCTGCCAAGTTTGCAGAAAACCTGGCTTCTGCCCAAGCAGAAGCGCGCACCGCTTTCGGCAATGCCGCGGTATTGATCGAGAAATACATCATAGCGCCCCGCCATATCGAAGTGCAGGTGTTTGGCGATGGCTCCGACGCGGTGCATTTATTTGAACGCGATTGTTCGCTGCAACGCCGTCATCAAAAGGTCATCGAGGAAGCCCCTGCGCCGGGCATGACAGATGCGGTACGCCGCGCGATGGGAGATGCTGCGGTGAAAGCTGCCAAAGCGATTGGTTACGCGGGCGCTGGCACGGTCGAGTTTATCGTGGACGGGTCAAATGGCCTGCGCACAGATGGGTTCTGGTTCATGGAAATGAACACACGTTTGCAAGTGGAACACCCTGTCACCGAAGCGATCACGGGTGTTGATCTGGTTTCGTGGCAACTGCGTGTTGCCGCAGGCGAGCCGTTGCCTGCAAAGCAGTCTGATTTGCAGATCAAAGGGCATGCGTTCGAAGCACGGCTATACGCAGAAGACGTCCCAGCAGGTTTTTTGCCTGCGACAGGGACCATTGATCATCTGCATTTCCCGCAAAACGCGCGCATTGATAGTGGTGTGCAAGCGGGTGATGAAATCTCGCCTTGGTATGATCCAATGATCGCCAAGATCACGACACATGGCGTGGACCGTCCCGCTGCGTTGCGCGCGATGCATGCGGCATTGGATGGGACACAGGTGGCAGGCACGGTTACGAACCTTGGTTTCTTGCGCAGGCTTGCACGCAATTCCGGTTTTGTGGCGGGTGATGTTGATACCGGCCTTATTGCCCGGGAAAGTAGTGTGCTTTGCGAGCAGCCGGTTCCAAGTGTGTTCGAGATTGCAGTGGCTGTCGTTACCGCGGCACAGCTGGGTGAAGGCCTTCATATCGGGTTTACGCTTTGGGAGCCGCTGACGCGTGAAATCATTCTGGGGCAGGGCGATGAAACGTATGAGGCCAAGCTATGCGTACGTGGTCCAAACCTGTGTGATGTCGCCATTGGTGTCGACCAAATAACGCTGATGCGTCGCGGTGCACATTGGGGGCTGCCCGCGATTTGCCATAGTGAGCAAGTGACGTTGTTTGGCGCGCAATTGCAGACCTTTGCGGTGATTGATCCCGCAGATCGGGGGCAAAGCGCCATTGGCGGCGATACCGTTGTTGCCCCGATGCCGGGTTTGATTTGTGAGGTCGCTGTTCAGGTTGGCCAAACTGTGGTTGCGGGGGATCGGTTGGTTGTACTTGAGGCGATGAAAATGGAACATGTTCTGCGCGCGCCGCGTGATGGGTTGATCAAATCCGTTGATGTGGTGACAGGGGCGCAGGTGACGGCAGGCGCATTGATGGTTGGGTTGGAGCCGGAAGAATGATCCGTCTTATGCAAGCACGGTCATGGTGCCGTCGGTGTCTTACGTTGTCAGGGGCGCTGCCCCAGTCCCTTCGGGACCTCCCCGAGGTAATTAAGAACAGAAGAAGGGTGGGAGTATGACCCGTGCTGTTCGTATTCATGAGGTTGGTCCTCGCGATGGTTTGCAGAACGAAGCCCGTGTCATTCCGGTGGCGCAGAAGGTTGCATTGATTGAAATGCTTGGTCGATCGGGTTTGACCGATATCGAAGTAGGCAGTTTTGTCAGCCCGCGCTGGGTGCCGCAAATGGCCAACTCGGATCAGGTAATGGCGCGTTTGCCGCAGGTGGCAGGTGTTACCTATGCAGTGCTTGTGCCTAATATGCGCGGCTGGGAAGGTTTCAAGGCGGCGCGTAAGGATATGGTGAACTACGAGATTGCGGTATTCATTTCGGCCTCTGAGGGGTTTTCGCAAAGCAATTTGAATTGTTCGATTGCACAGTCTGTCGCCAATCTGGCTCCGGTTGTTGAGGTCGCCTTGAATACGGGTGTGGGATTGCGTGGATATGTGTCTTGTGTGACGGACTGCCCGTTTGACGGATCGACCTCGCATTCACAGGTCGCCGATGTGGTTGGGTTACTGCGCGAGATAGCGCCGATGCGGGTCTCATTGGGGGATACATTGGGGAATGGCACGCCAGAGCGGGTGATGCAGATGCTTGAGGCGGTGTTAAAGGTTGCGCCAGCCGACAGCCTCGCTGGGCATTTCCATGATACCAACGGGCGCGCATTGCCAAATATTGAAGCGGCGCTTGATTTGGGGGTGCGTACATTTGACAGTGCTGTGGGCGGCCTTGGCGGTTGTCCATATGCACCCGGTGCGCCCGGAAATGTAGCGACAGAGGCGGTATTGGACCTTATGGCGCGGTTGGGTTTCGAAACGGGTGTTGATCCAGCAATCATTGCGCAGGCGGCCAAAATGGCAAAGGAAATGCGATGATTGATCTTAAGACAGATGTGCGCGGCGTTGCGACATTGACGTTGCAGCGCCCCGAAAAGCACAATGCGTTATCGCGCGCGGTGATTGATGCTTTGCAAGAGGCCACGGAAACGATCGCTGCAAATACAGACATTCGCGTCGTTGTGCTTGGGGCTGCGGGCACCAGTTTTTGCGCCGGTGGCGATCTGGGTTGGATGCAGGAACAGATGGCCGGTGATGACGCTATGAAGCGGGGGGCGGCGCAAGCGTTGGCGAATGTGTTGGGCGCGCTTAATACCCTGCCGCAGCCTTTGATCGGGCGTGTACAGGGGAATGCGTTTGGCGGAGGCGTCGGGTTGGCCTGCGTTTGTGACATTGTGATTGCCGCAGATCACGCGAAGTTTGGCCTAACGGAAACAAAGCTTGGCCTCGTGCCTGCAACGATCGGCCCATACGTGCTGGCGCGCATGGGTGAAGCGCACGCAAGACGTGTTCTGATGTCTTCACGAATTTTTAACGCGCAAGAAGCTATAAGTTTGGGAGTGGTCGCGCAGGCGTTGCCCGCAGCCGATCTTGATGCTGCGGTCGCGGTTGAAGTGGACGCTTTTCTGCAATGCGCCCCGGGTGCTGTGGCGGCAGCCAAGGCTTACGCGCGCAGTTTGGGTCCGGTTATCGACGAATCAACAATTCAACGCTCGATAGATGCGTTGATCACGCAATGGAGTGGGAATGAGGCAGAAGAAGGCATTTCTGCCTTTTTTGCCAAGAGAAAGCCGCGCTGGGCGGTTTAAACAGGGGGCAAACGTCAGATTTCCGTCTCAATTATGACTGATTCTGAGGGTTCTTTGGAGGGCGAAGAGGAGATAAGCATGCCTTTCGCTTGGCCCACGACTGAACAAGTCTTTTACCGCGTTATGCGTTTGCGCCGCTTGATCGCGATTGCTGTTGCGATCCCGATGATGATGGTACTGACCGTCGCTTGGATGGATCCGACTGTCCTTTCAGCTTTTCATGCGACAGTGGCATGTTTTGGTATTGCGGGTTTGGTTGTCGGTCATGTGGTTCTTTTCCCGAACGTAACACTCGAGACTTTTGCGCTGTCGCTGTCAGCGACATTGTTGATCGTTGTGATGCCTGTCATCAAGATCGTTTCTCTTTGGGCGCCAGCAGAACACGCAACGGCCGCTTTTATTATTTTGATGAGCTTTGCTGTGGCCGCCATGGGCGTTGTTATGGCGTTGATCCAAATTTTGCTTGGTGCGCTGGTCTATGCGGGCCCCGATGTGCGCAAGACGCTTAAGACAAAGATGGTCGTGCCGTGTTCACCTAATGTGGCCTATCAGCAGTTTGCCCTGCGTCCTGACGCGCGGCGGGGCCGTGTTCTGACCGGTCCAGTGGATGAAAACGGGTTCTTTGATGTAGCCGTTGCAGTTGTTGCTATGGCTGACGACACCACACTTGACGCGATGGAAGTCGTTAAATTGGACGCCAAAGTTCTCAATTCAACGCCCGAGCGACATGATGTGATGATGGTGCTGCGCAACGGGTCGGTGACCGTGACGTCACAGCACTTTTCCGCGACAGACAATGGTTGCGAAGTGCTCGTGTGTGATTTGCCGGGTGACTTTACTGTCGGGATGCATGTTTTGTTTTGGTTGACCGACCAACAGGCCGACAATTTGACCGAAACAGCAGACGCCGTGGTCGGGCATACCGCCCGTACAAACGGTGTGGCGCATAATGTCTCTTTGTTGTCGGTTGCTGGTGCGGTTCTTTCGCCACGTGCGCCAGTCTCAAACCACACCGAATAATTCGACGAAATTGATGCTCTGCGGCATTGCGCTTGGTTGACCCCTCGCGGTGTCAGCGGTATGCAACGGGCAGCCAACATGCGGTGCGCCCTTAGGGTGGGCCGAACCGAGAGGAACACCCCTTGCAGGAAATGCTAACCGAATACCTGCCGATCATGATTTTTCTGGGACTTGCGATTGCGCTGGGCCTGATCTTGATCCTTGCCGCTGCGATCGTTGCGGTCCGTAATCCAGACCCTGAAAAAGTATCCGCCTACGAATGCGGTTTTAACGCATTCGATGATGCACGCATGAAATTTGATGTGCGCTTTTATCTGGTCGCCATTTTGTTCATCATCTTCGATCTTGAGGTCGCGTTCCTGTTTCCATGGGCTGTCGCGTTCCAAGACATCAGCATGACAGCGTTTTGGTCGATGATGGTCTTTTTGGGCGTGCTGACAATCGGCTTTGCTTACGAATGGAAGAAAGGGGCACTCGAATGGGAGTGATGACTGGAACCTCCGTGGGTGCCGATAAGGAACACGGCACACAGCTGATTAATTCCGAGTTGCAGGACAAGGGTTTCCTTGTGACTTCGACGGCTGACATAGTGAATTGGGCGCGGACCGGATCGCTGCACTGGATGACCTTTGGTCTGGCCTGTTGTGCTGTTGAAATGATGCATACCTCTATGCCGCGCTATGACCTTGAACGGTTCGGCACTGCGCCACGCGCGTCGCCACGCCAGTCTGATTTGATGATTGTTGCGGGCACTCTGACTAACAAAATGGCACCCGCTTTGCGCAAGGTCTACGACCAGATGCCAGAGCCGCGCTATGTGATCTCTATGGGGTCCTGCGCGAATGGTGGCGGCTATTATCACTACAGCTATTCTGTTGTGCGTGGATGTGACCGTATTGTGCCAGTTGATATTTACGTGCCCGGTTGCCCGCCGACCGCAGAAGCGTTGCTTTATGGCATCCTGCAACTGCAACGTAAGATGCGCCGTACAGGTACGATCGTGCGCTAAGCGCGGTGAAAGGATTAAGACATGACTGAAGCATTGCAAGAGCTCGGCACGCATCTTGAACTTAAGCGCACCGATTGCGTGCTGTCTTGGGAAGTCGCCCATGATGAATTGACGGTGACCGTCGCTCCGTCATCACTTGTTAGCTTTGTTGATTTCCTCAAGACTGACGCGACCTGCAAGTTTTCATCGTTGGTTGATATCACAGCCGTTGATTACCCCACACGGGCCAAGCGGTTTGACGTGATTTATCACTTTCTGAGCATGTATCAGAACCACCGCATTCGTCTGCGGGTTCAAATCCGCGAAGAAGACATGCTGCCGTCAATTCTGCCAGTGCACCCGTCTGCGAACTGGTTCGAACGTGAAGTCTTTGACATGTTTGGCATCCTGTTCTCGGGCCACCCGGATTTGCGCCGCATCCTGACGGATTACGGCTTCCGTGGTCATCCTTTGCGTAAGGATTTTCCGACCACTGGATATACCGAAGTGCGCTATGACGAAGTGCAAAAGCGCGTCATTTATGAGCCCGTCAGCCTTGTACAAGAATACCGCCAGTTCGACTTTATGTCGCCTTGGGAAGGGGCTCAGTACATCCTGCCCGGTGACGAAAAGAAGACCGAGAAAGCAGGCTGATGGCCACGCCAACCCTTCTTTATGGCATGGGTGCAACCAAGGCGGGGACGTCTTGGCTCTATCGCTATCTGCATGATCACCCTGATTGCGCGATGCCTGCCGTCAAAGAGGCCCATTATTGGGATACCTTCAACGCAGACGACTTGGAAAAGCAGTTGGTATTTTACCGTGTCCGGTTGCGTGAAATGCGCGATGCCAAGGTTGATGCAGCTGATGCAGGGCGCGGTTGGCAGGTGGAAAATCTTGATCGCCGGATCAACCAGATGAAAGCGCTGGTGGACACGCTTGAAGGTGATCGCACCGACGACGCCGCTTATTTCGACTGGTTGTTGACCGGACGATCTGATGCACGCCTTGTTGGTGATCTGACCCCCAATTATGCCACATTGAGCGATGATGCGATCGCACGGATGCGCGATGCGCAGCCAGCGTCTAAGTTTATTTTTCTTATCCGTGACCCGCTGGATCGGCTGTGGTCGCATATCCGTATGCAGGCCCGCCGCCAAAGGCAGGCCCACGAGGTTTATGAGAAGAAATCGAATAATATCTTATTCCGGATGCTCAATCGTGGCCAAGAGACTCACATTCTTGAGCGCGGCGATTATCCCAAAATTATCCGCAAGTTACGTCGTTTGATCCCAGAAGGCCGTTTGCTAATCCAATTCACCGAGGATTTGTTTACACCACAAGGTCTGGCGCGGGTTTGCGAATTTCTAGGAATTAGGGCTGCAAAGTCCGACGTTCAACAGCCTGTCCATGAAGGACCAGAGGTTGTAATGCTGGACAAACTACGCCCCCGCGCGTTGGGGCTATTGAATGAACACTATGAATGGGTGGCCCGCAACATCGGGCCCCTGCCACAGCGGTGGCAAGACAATCAAGCGAGGGCTTAAGCCATGATGGACGGCGATATCCGTACAAACACATATGATGACGGGTCAACTGACGCTGCAACTGACGAGCAGCAGATCAGAAACTTTAACATCAACTTCGGCCCCCAACACCCCGCCGCACACGGCGTGCTGCGTTTGGTTCTGGAACTGGATGGCGAGATTGTAGAGCGTTGCGATCCCCACATCGGCCTGCTGCACCGTGGCACCGAAAAGCTGATGGAATCGCGCACCTATCTGCAGAACCTGCCGTATCTGGACCGTCTGGATTATGTGGCCCCGATGAACCAAGAACACGCTTGGTGTCTGGCGATTGAAAAGCTGACAGGTACCGAAGTACCGCGTCGTGCATCGCTGATCCGCGTGCTGTATTCCGAGATTGGCCGCGTTCTCAGCCACTTGCTGAACGTTACGACCCAAGCGATGGACGTTGGTGCGCTGACCCCGCCGCTATGGGGTTTTGAAGAGCGTGAAAAGCTGATGGTGTTTTATGAACGTGCCTGTGGCGCGCGTTTGCACGCAGCCTATTTCCGCCCCGGTGGTGTGCATCAGGACCTGCCGGATCAATTGGTCGAAGACATCGACACATGGGCCGTAGAGTTCCCTAAGGTTTTGGCCGACATTGACGGATTGCTGACCGAAAACCGTATCTTTAAGCAGCGCAATGCCGACATTGGCATCGTGACTGAAGAAGACATTCAGGAATGGGGCTTTTCGGGCGTCATGGTGCGCGGCTCTGGCCTTGCATGGGATTTGCGCCGCGCGCAGCCTTATGAATGTTACGACGAATTTGAATTTCAGATCCCTGTCGGCAAGAACGGCGACTGCTATGATCGCTATTTGTGCCGCATGGAAGAAATGCGCCAGTCAGTCCACATCATCCGTCAGGCCTGCGAAAAGCTGCGCCATGAAAAGGGTGATGTGATGGCGCGTGGTAAGATGACGCCACCGACACGCGGTGAGATGAAAACCTCTATGGAGGCATTGATCCACCACTTCAAACTTTACACCGAAGGTTTCCACGTACCGGCTGGCGAAGTTTACGCCGCCGTTGAAGCCCCCAAAGGCGAGTTTGGCGTGTTTCTGGTCGCAGACGGCACAAACCAGCCGTACCGCGTCAAGTTGCGTGCGCCGGGCTATCTGCACCTGCAAGCGATGGACTATATTTGCAAAGGCCACCAGTTGGCGGATGTGAGCGCGATCATCGGCACAATGGATGTCGTATTCGGCGAGATCGACCGATGACCCTTGGCGATATCCTGTTAGGGTTTTTGATTGCCTGCGGCTTTTTCGTCTCGGCTTTGGTTTCGCGGATGTTTCGCAGACGTCTGACCGGTGTGATCATTGGCGGTGTGGTTGGGTTGGCCTTTGCGGTCACGATTCTTGTCTATGGGATAAATAACGTGTTTGCCACAGGGCAGGCGGGATTGGAAAACTAGGATATGTTTCGCAAACTAACGCTTTGTTGCTTCGTCGCTTTGTCAGCCTGTTCGCTGACAATTCCTGATTTTCGTGCGGGTCCTATGGTCGCCCCACAGGCGTCTATGCCTGCTCCGGTGATCCCGCGGTCTGCAACAGAACGTTTCATTGAAACCGCGGCGGCCAATGGCTGCGAAGTGAACCAGACAAACTCAGCCGCTATCCTTGCAGGGGCAACACTGTCGCGCGATGACCTCGCGCGCATCATGACCGAACTTAAAGCCGACGGCCGCGGGCAAATCGCTGCAGATGGGGCATCCTTTCGTGTGATGACAGGAGCCTGCGCATGAGTGCAACAATTGGTTTGCCGGGATTGCTGCTTCTGTTAGCTAGTCCTGCGGGGATCGTCCCTGGGGCGCTATTTGTCTTGATAAATGGTGCCATAATCTTGAATGGAATGAACTAATGCTACGCCGCCTTTACCACGACCAGCCCGAAACTTTTGCATTCTCGCCAGACAACCAGAAATGGGCACAAGCGCAGATGAAAAAGTTCCCCGAAGGCCGTCAAGCCTCGGCGATTATTCCAATTTTGTGGCGTGCCCAAGAGCAAGAAGGTTGGCTGACCCGCCCAGCGATCGAGCACGTCGCCCAGATGCTGGACCTTGCGTACATCCGCGCGCTTGAGGTGGCATCGTTCTATTTCATGTTCCAACTGCAGCCTGTCGGTTCGGTCGCACATATTCAGGTTTGCGGCACGCTGTCGTGCATGATCTGTGGTGCTGAGGATTTGATCGGTGTCTGCAAAGACAAGATCGCCGACAAAGCCCACGCCTTGTCTGCAGACGGCAAGTTTTCATGGGAAGAGGTCGAATGCCTTGGGTCCTGTGCGAACGCCCCGATGGCGCAAATCGGCAAGGACTATTACGAAGACCTGACCGCTGCACGCCTTGGAGAGATTATTGATGAATTGGCCGCTGGACGCGTTCCGACGCCTGGACCGCAAAATGGCCGCTTTGCAGCAGAGCCTTTGAAGGGCCTGACCACGCTGAAAGACTATGACAGCGGCAAAACGAAACATAACGCTAGCATACAATTGGCGACGGACATCGGCGATACGGTCAAGCGGATCGACGGCACCGAAGTACCCTTGCTAACGCCGTGGATCAAAAACGCAAAAGCGGCACCTGCAAAAAAGGCAAGCGCGCCCAAAGCCAAGGCTGCAAAGCCTGCAGCGGATAAACCAGCCGACGCAACAGGTGTGACCAAGCAACAAGCGGTCGCGAAGTCCAAGGCAAAGCCAACCGGCAAATCAAACCCGGATACGCCGGCACAATCGCAGCCGGAAACGCTTGCTGCTCCACGCAGTGGTGTTGAAGCTGATGATCTCAAGCTTATCAGTGGTGTGGGGCCAAAGTTGGAAGGTGTCTTGAATGATCTTGGATTCTGGCACTTTGATCAGATCGCTAAATGGACTGCCGACGAGATCGAGTGGGTCGACAGCCGTTTGAAATTCAAGGGCCGTATTGTACGCGACGACTGGATGGCGCAAGCTGCGAAATTAGCAAAGACCAAGTAAAATTGCGCTGAATTCGAGCAGTCGGGTGGTTACCTTTGATGTGTAACATGGCGAACCCGCGGTATTTCTTTACCGCAAGGCAGAATTTCGGGTAGATGTGTCTCACGGTGCAATGCTGGGTTTGAAAGACGCGGATGCTGCACCACATCTGAAAGCCCGCGTTCCGCGGTCACCTGAGGGAGAGAAACGACTATGAAAGATACTGCACCAATTAGTCAGGGCATCATCGCCGTGGCCGCTTTGTTCGCAATTATCGGCGCTGGCGTGGCCTTTGTTCTATATGATTTTTCACTGTTTGCATCCGCTGTCATCGGTGGCGTGGTTGGTGCTGTGGCAGCCATTGCTTTATTGATCGGTTGGCGCGCACCGCAGGCTGGCCCAACGAACGTTTCCGCTCCAACAGCCAAACCCGCTGCAGCCGCAAAACCCGTCTTGGCATCTGTGCCAAAGGCAAAAGCCCCTGCAGCAGCGGCACCGGCTGCCAAAGCACCGTCAGAATCAGAAGGTACGCCGCAATTTCTAAGTGCAGCCCGCGAGGGTGGCCCAGATGACCTGAAACTGATCAAAGGCGTTGGTCCCAAGCTCGAAAAAACACTGCACGAAATGGGACTTTACCATTTCGACCAGATCGCAACCTGGGGCCCAAAAGAACAGGCATGGATGGACGATAATCTTGCGGGTTTTAAAGGGCGTGCAACCCGTGATGATTGGGTCAATCAGGCCAAGATACTGGCCAGCGGTGGCGAGACCGAATTTTCCAAGAAAAAGTAAAAGGGCGACGTTTACCAGACGACGCTAGATTTATGGCAGAACACGGGAAAACAGATCAAGGCCGGGCAGGGCAACGCGTCGCGTTGATTGTGGCTGGAACTGGTGCTTTCTGGGTTATGGCGAATTTGTTCGGAACAGAATACGACTGGCCAATCCGCGTCAGGGCGCTTTTTGATCTTGCAGCCCTCGCCGGTTTCGGGTTTGCCCTATGGCAGACATTTCAATTGTGGCGCGCGCGCCAAGACGACAGGGGCGATAGCTGATGCTCAAAGATGAGAACCGGATTTTCACGAACCTTTACGGGATGCATGACCGCACGCTGAAAGGCGCGCAGGCACGTGGCCAGTGGGATGGCACAGGGGCGATTATCAAAAAAGGTCGCGACTGGATTATCAACGAAATGAAGGCCTCTGGCCTGCGTGGGCGTGGTGGTGCGGGTTTTCCGACGGGATTGAAGTGGTCCTTTATGCCCAAGGAAAGCGACGGTCGTCCTGCCTATCTGGTTGTGAACGCTGACGAATCCGAGCCAGGCACATGCAAAGACCGCGAAATTATGCGCCATGATCCGCATACATTGATTGAGGGATGCCTGATTGCGTCTTTCGCGATGAATGCAAACGCCTGCTATATCTACATCCGCGGCGAATATATTCGCGAAAAAGAAGCTCTGCAGGCCGCGATTGACGAATGTTATGCGGCTGGTTTGGTTGGCAAGAACGCTGCCAAATCCGGGTGGGACTTTGATATTTACCTGACCCACGGGGCAGGTGCTTATATCTGTGGTGAAGAAACTGCATTGCTCGAAAGCCTAGAGGGCAAAAAGGGTATGCCGCGCATGAAGCCGCCATTCCCTGCGGGTGCTGGTCTTTATGGCTGCCCGACAACAGTGAACAACGTCGAATCGATTGCTGTTGTGCCGACCATTCTGCGTCGTGGCGGTAGCTGGTTTGCGGGTATGGGCCGTCCGAACAACGCGGGAACCAAGCTTTTTGCGATTTCCGGTCATGTAAACAACCCGTGCGTCGTTGAAGAAGAGATGTCGATTTCCTTTGAAGAGCTGATCGAAAAGCACTGCGGCGGTATTCGCGGCGGATGGGATAACCTTAAAGCGGTCATTCCGGGTGGCTCGTCCGTGCCGTGTGTGCGCGGCGAAAACATGCGTGACGCGGTAATGGATTTTGACGCGCTCAAAGAAAAGGGATCATCGCTGGGTACCGCTGCGGTGATCGTGATGGATAACTCTACCGATATGATCAAAGCGATCTGGCGGTTGTCAAAATTCTACAAGCACGAAAGCTGCGGCCAATGCACGCCGTGCCGTGAAGGCACCGGTTGGATGATGCGCGTCATGGCGCGTCTGGTCGAAGGCAATGCAAGCGTCGACGAAATCGACATGCTGCTAGACGTGACAAAACAGGTCGAAGGCCATACAATCTGCGCATTGGGCGATGCGGCCGCTTGGCCGATCCAAGGTTTGATCAAGAACTTCAGGGACGA
>Ga0213868_10003220_pt1 | contig 15305 bp, 7 predicted proteins | sample PICome_9_FD_160087 | JGI IMG/M metagenome (GOLD analysis project Ga0213868, IMG submission 160087) | Coastal seawater microbial communities near Pivers Island, North Carolina, United States - PICO127 | ecosystem: Environmental > Aquatic > Marine > Coastal | place: USA: North Carolina | collected...
ACAATATATAAGTTATTTTTAATTATTACAATTGGTAATCCAGATGAAAATTATATTCTGTTTCCTTTTTTTAGCGAGCCACTCAATTAATCACATGCCAAAACAAGAATATATTTGTATAAACCATAATTGTGAATTCTACAATAAGCCCTTAATTTTCACAAAGAGACATGACCCAATAAGATCCATGAAAATAATTTCAGTTCAGCAATCAAAATACAATCTGCATTGGGTTTAGACGGTTTGACTGAAATTGAAAGAGTTTCTGATAAGTCTTTTTTGACTCAGAGCATTGCACACATTTTTTAAAAGAGATTTATTTGGCTATAGCAGAAGATATTTATAACTGGATTAATAAACATTAATTATGATAACATACACAGGAAAAATTAGAATTGAGGGGCGTTGGACACACTATTGAGGTTTCAAATTCAGCTAGCAGCCCATCCGCCGCAAAAAAGATTAATGAGAACCAATATCAGGTAAAACAATGGGTGCAACAGATGAGCCGGTATTAATATCGATATTAATTTCTTTTTACGGAACCCCTCAATAAATTAGAGATAGAATTTAGTAGCTTTTCCGTTTATTTAAAAAAGTCTATTTGACAATAACAAAGTAACCACATAATGAAAGTATTACACACATCAGATTGGCATATTGGAAAACAACTGCATAAAATAGATCTCAGTGAAGATTTAGAGATGTTTTTTGATTGGTTAATCGATACCATACAAAAAGAACAGATAGATTTACTTCTTGTTTCTGGGGATATTTTTGATCAGGCCAATCCCTCTCAGGCTTCATTTAGTCAATATTATAATTTTTTAAAGCGAATGGCTAAACTCGATTGTAAAATCTTACTGACAGGAGGTAACCATGATTCTCCAGCAGTATTGAATGCACCAAAACAACTTTTGGAAATTTTGGATATTGTTATGGTGGGAGGAGCTCCGGATGAAATACAGGAACTTTTTTTTGAATACAAGAAAGATGATGTAAATCTTGTAATTGCAGCTGTACCTTTTTTAAAAGACAAAGACATTAGAAAGTCCGTTGCTGGTGAATCTTATGAAGATAAAATAGATCAGATTAGAATTGGACTTAAAAACTACTTTTCGAATGTCAACGATTATTATAAAGCGAATTATGGTTCTCATAAATTTATCGTAATGGGGCATTTATTTGTCCAGGGTGCACAGAGTTCCGATAGTGAAAGAGAGATTCAAATTGGGAATCAAGCAGGTGTTGAAGAATCAATTTTTGGTGATACTTCAGATTATGTTGCTTTGGGACATATTCATAAACCCTATTCTGTGGGCGGGTCAAATAAGATTCACTATTCGGGATCACCCGTGTCCTTTAGTTTTAGTGAAAAAGAGGATCAAAAGCAAATCAATATTATAAACTTCACAACTACTCAAAATGAAGTTCAGATTATACCTGTACCAAAATTTAGATCGTTAATTGCATTTGAGGGTACATTGGTGGAGGTCGAAAAAATGATCAATGAATTCGATGAAAAAAATGACTTAATCACTTTGGGTGAAATACGAGTAACAGAAGGAAAAATTAGTCAAACGACCCGATTGAATTTAGAAAATTTGCAAGAGAGTCATGGCAATGTACTTTTGCAAATTGTTAAATCCCGTTTAGGGTTTATTGAGGCAGAAAAAAATGTAAACGACTTTTTTACTGAAGGTACGGACGTCAATGATGTAACACCTGCTGAGATGTTTGAAAAGAAATTAGAGATGGATGAAGAAATTGAGAATAAAGATGAATTAAGAAATGCTTTTCTAGAAATACTTGAAAGCTTAAATCTATAAAGGATGAAAATCAACAACATACGTTTTAAAAATATACATTCTTTAAAAGGGGAGCAATACGTTTCATTTAGTGAAGGCATTTTAGATGAAGCTGGTTTATTTGCAATTACTGGTCCTACAGGATCAGGGAAATCAACTTTATTAGATGTTATTACGCTGGCGCTTTACAATCGAATTCCAAGAATTAATTCAAATAAAATAACAACAACAAACCTTGATGATGAAGGAGGAGTAATGACACGAAATGCTACTGATTGTTATGCTGAGGTAGAATATGCTGTTGAAGGAGGGAAAACATATAGATCTTCCTGGTCAATCAGGAGAACTTCTGGCGGGAATCTTACTGGAAAGAAACATGAAATATATGATGCAGAAACTGGTAGTATTATAGAGTCAAAAGACGCCGTTTCTAAAAATTCAGAATTAATAGGGTTGGATTATGATCAATTCGTTAGAGCTATTGTATTATCTCAAGGGCAATTTTCTAAACTTTTAAAATCAAATCGAAATGACCGAAATGCTTTATTGGAGGTAATAACGGGTGCAACTGCATACAGAAAAATAGGTAGAGAAACATACAGAAGAAAAGGGGAAGCAGTTCAAAAAGTAAAAGATCAAAATAATAGACTTAAGGGAATTGAATTATTGTCAGCTGAAGAGAAACCTAAAATAGAAAATACTAAAAAGGAACTTAACAAACAAGAGCCATCTCTAAAGAAGAGTTATGATGACGCAAAAGAAAAACTGGATATAAGAGATTCATTAAAAAAGAAGACGCTTGAAGATAATCAGAATAAGAAAGCGATAGAAGAGTTTAAGGTAAAGGCCTCCAATTTTAAAACGAATAAAACAATTCTGGATAGGCACATTAAATTGGTCGTGTATAAGGATCTTATTAAAAGTTCGAATGATCTCAAGTTAAATTTTGAAAAACTAGAGGAGCGAAAAGGAATATATAAGAAAAAGAATGAATCTCTTTTAATTAATAAAACGGCTCTACTTCTTCGGGTGGAGGAATTGATTTCGAAAAAAACTACCGATGAAAATACAATAGAGCTATTAGAATCTTTTCGTGTAAAGATTTCAAAAATGATGGTCTCAGAAAATCTGTTAAATAATGATGTTTTGCGTGTTAAAACTGAATTGACTAAGCATTATGAGAAATTAAATGGATTAGGCATTAATCTTGGAGAAATTATCAGTCCAGCTGAATCTTCAAAAATAATACAGGAGAAGCAAGTTGGAATAAAGCTTTTGATAGAGAAGTCCGGAGAAAATAATTTGGAATCGCTACAAAGCAAATTGAAGCTTTTGAGAGCTGAACAATTGTTGGCAATTGACTTAATCAATTCTGTTAATAATTATCACGACAAAAAATACATCAAAATAAGGAATGAACAAGAATTAGAAGCAGGCATAAAAACTGAGGGAGCTCTCAAAGTTCAGATATTAGATTTGAAAAAAGAAATCCCCAAATTAAAAAAACTAGTTGAGGATTTAAATAAGGTTTTTGAGGAGCATACAAAACATATGAGCTTAGAAGATTTACGTTCCAAATTGATTGATGGGGAGGCTTGTAGTTTGTGTGGTTCATTAGAACATCCCTTTGCTTTGAATGAACCAGTATTTAATCTTGAAGAAGAAAATTTAAATACGAAAAAGAAATTACTCGAAACACAAACGCATTTGCTCATTCAGCTTGAAACTAATTATACAAGCCAAATTGAAAAGAACAAAAAACTTTCCTTGGAAATTGACCAGAGTAAAAAGGTCTTGGTTTCAGAATTGGATATGGCTTTTAAAAAAGCAGTGAAGTTAAACTGGACAAAGACAGATGATCTAAAAGCTTTGCGGAGAAAGCAAGTTGAGATTAATGAAAAAGACACCTTGCTGTCTAAGTCAGAATCAGCCTTTAGAGCCAATGAGGTGATTGAAGAAACAGCAATTCTGGTTAAGAACTGGAGTGATGTAGTTAAAAAATATAATGAAGTGTCTCAGGCAAGAAAAAAGATATATGCCGGTGAAAATATAGATGCAGTTGTCCAGGAGATTTCAAAGAATTTCACAACCAATCTAACCGAATGTAAAAATCTAAAAACAAACATCGCAGATAACAAAAAGGAACTTGAAGAAATAAGTAAGCGTATTACTGAAACACATCATCAAATCCATATCGTACTTAAAAAAGAAGGATTGTCAGATTTGGGAGAATTAAAAAAAGCAATTTTAAGTGAGGGGGCAGCAGAAGCTTTGAGAGCATTGCAAAAGAACCTTCAGGAGGAGAAAGTGCGTTTGGAGACGAGTGCAAAACACCTTGAGAAAGAACTTGGTTTGCTCTTGAAGAAGAATGATGAAAGCAAATCTGATGAAGAATTGAATGCGTTTTTTGAGAAAGCCACAAAAGATTGGACGCATATATCGAATCAAATTGGTGTGCTTAAGGAGAAACTGGATAAAGATAAGTCCGACCGTGAGCGTCATAAAGAAGGCACTGATAAATTGGAAGCACTTCAAAAAGACGAGGCCTTATGGATAATAATGGATCGTTTAATCGGAGATTCCAAAGGAAACAAGTTCTCAAATTTTGTTCAGGATTTAACTTTGGTACAGTTAATCGGTTTTGCAAATAAGCGATTGCTTGAATTGGATGACCGGTATATTATTGACATGCCGACCTCTGAAGAATCAAGTAAAAAGAATGATTCCTTAAAAGTGGTAGATACGCATATGGGAAATGTACGGCGATCAGTTAGTACATTGTCAGGAGGCGAGACATTTATGTTGAGTCTTTCAATGGCTTTCGCCCTTTCTGATTTAGCAGCAAAAAATGTAAATATCGAATCCATCTTTATTGATGAAGGTTTTGGAACCCTCGATTCGGAAACCCTCGACCAGGCCATTACCATTTTGGAAAAAATGCAGAATGAAGGTGATAAATCTATTGGGGTGATATCTCATGTTCCTGCTTTAAAGGAAAGAATTACTACGCAGGTGATGTTGGAAAAATCAGGGAATGGGTATAGTAGTATTAAATATAAAAATTGAATATGAACGTACATGAAAAGTTTGCAGCTTTCTTTAAGGATGAAAAACTAAAAGCCTTTGCGTATTTAGTTTCTAAGAAACTAAGTCAGGGACATATCTGTATTCATAAAGATGGGAATTATGAGGCTGATTTTGAAAATTCAGCCTTTCTTGATGAATTAGATTGGATTAATTTAAAGGATAATAGCTTCGTGTCGCTTGATTTGAATGATAAAAAGCCATTCATCTATATTAATGATAGTCTCTATTTGTATCGCTATTATAATTATGAAATTCAAATTGAAAATAAATTAAGGAAATTAATCTCTGAAGAGAAGGGTGAGATTGTCAATAGAAAGGCAATCTTAATGAGTGAGCTGAAATTCATTCAAAAACTTCAAGTTGACCAAAAGGGATATGATTCGATTCTAGATAATGAGAAAATTGATTGGCAGCTGATAGCATGCTTAAATAGTTTTCTTCATAATTTTTCTATTATTACCGGTGGTCCTGGTACAGGGAAAACAACAACTGTAGCAAAGGTATTAGCCTTATTATATAGAGCCGACCCTAAATTTAAGGTGGCATTAGCAGCACCAACAGGAAAAGCGGGAATCAGAATACAAGAATCGCTTAAAAACACTTTCGATGACGATTTGAATACCTCTTGGATTAAAGATGTCTCTGGCTTAAAAGATAAAATTAATAATTCAAATCCTTTTACCATTCATCGTTTACTTGGGTTTAAGAGGAATTCACCTTATTTTAAACATGACGAGAATAATTACTTAAATTATGATGTGATTATTGTTGATGAGGCTTCAATGATAGATGTTCCTATGTTTGCTAAATTACTAAATGCAGTAAAACCAAAAGCTAGGATAATATTACTTGGAGATAAAGAGCAACTAGCATCTGTTGAGGCAGGAAGTTTATTGGGTGACTTATGTGAATCCCTTGCTAACCTCAATACGTTTGAAGATGACACGAAAAAATTCTTTAATCAATTTTTAACTGAAGAAACGAAATTGACTGAAGCCCAATTCGCAACAGATTCTAAAGGTTTATTGTTTAAGCATATCATAGAATTGAAAAGAAGTTATCGCTCACAAGACCATCCTGAAATAAGTAAATTAAGTAAAGCGATAATTAATTCTTCACAAAATGATGTAGCCAACTTTCATAAGGATACAGGTGAAGCAAGAATTGTATTTGATGACCAAGACGATAAGTTGTTTAAGGAGTTTGTAGGCCATTTTGAGAGTTATATCACAGAACAAGACACAAAAAAAGCTATAGAAATTTTAAATAGTTCAAAAATACTTTGTGGTATAAAAAATGGACCTCGAGGTGTTTATACAATGAATAAAAAAATAGAACAATATCTTAAAGGGAAAAAATTAAATCCTAATAAATTGTTTTATGAAAATAGACCGATTATTGTAACCAAGAACTACAAAGAATTAGACCTTTTTAATGGAGATACAGGGATCATAAGAAAAGGTAAAGCATGGTTTTTAGATAGTGACAATGAACTCCGAGAAGAAATCCCTGAATTAATTCCTGAATGTGAAACAGTGTTTGCAATGAGTATTCATAAAAGTCAAGGATCAGAGTATAAAAATGTGTTGGTGATGTTACCAGATAATTCGAATAATAGGGTTCTGACAAAAGAATTATTATATACCGGAGTAACCAGGGCAAAAGAGAGCGTAATTCTCTTGGCAAAAGAAGAGGTGATTAATAGCACCATTCATAAATCAGTAAGTAGAGCTTCAGGTATTACAGACAGAATAAAATAAGAGATATGGCATTTAACGTATATACATCTTCCGATATTAACTTGCTTGCAAATAAGTTAGCACAGAATATTAAAACGGCTAAAAATGTTTTCATTCCTGATTATGTGGTGACCTCAAATACTGGGTTAAACAATTGGGTAAAAATTCAATTGGCCGATCAAAATGACATTGCTGCTAATTTGAGATTTGTAAAAAAAGACGATATTATAAATATTTCATATCGTGTGCTTGATGAAAAAGAACATGATATCAGTCCACTTACTTCTTCTCATCTACTCTGGTTGATTTATGCAGAATTAGGTGAAAAAGAATTTACGAGCAAATTTCCTGAAGTAGCCAAATATTGTGGAGGAGATGTGCTTAAACAGCACGGTTTGGCGGTTAAGTTGAGTAGATTGTTTCAAGAATACCAAGTATATATTCCTGAAGAATTTGAAAAAGACACCGACCAAGATTTCCAAAAATATATTTGGCAGCAGATTAAACTTCGGGTAAAGTCGAAATTTCTAACCACTCAGGAAATAACAGAGCGCATAACTGCACAACTCCAGTTACCAGAAAAGCAAAGTTTGTTAAATGAGAAAATGCCAAATATTCATATTTTTTTGGGTGTAGATCTTACGCAGCATCATATAACTATTTATAAAGAATTGGCTAACCATTGCAGTGTTCATTACTACCTGTTTTACCCTATAGAAAATAAGGGCAACAATAATAAATTGGTGTCTAATTGGGCAAATTTATTAACTAAGCTGCCTGTAACTTTAGAGGAAGCGACTAACTTAGATGAAGAAATAACAGCTTCATCTGTCGGATCGTTGCTTTCTAAGATTCAGAGTGATGTATATAGCAATTCATCTGAACGAAATAAGCTTGATATAACTGATGTTAACGATGGATCATTAACAATTAATAATTGCTACACGCCCACAAGAGAAGTAGAAGTGTTGTATAATTATTTACTAAAAACAATAGATGAATCTCATGGGGAATTAGGTGCACGAGACTTCCTGGTGCAGGTATCAGATATAGATAAATATTCTTCTTCTATCAATGCTATATTTTCATCAGCCCCAGTTAAGCTGCCTTATAGCATTTCAGATAAATCTTATAGCACTACAGATTCGGTGTATAATGCTATAGAAGCATTAATATGTATAGGCGATAATTATAAGGCAGAAGACGTTATTCAGCTATTGGAATATAGTGCTATTCGAGATAAATTTGAAATCGAAGACATAGGGCTTATTCGTACCTTAGTTAATAAAGCGAATATTCGATTTGGAAAAGACGGAGATAAAGAATTAGAGACGAACACGGTAAGCTGGATTCATGGCCTTAATCGCTTAATCTATGGTTTTTGTATTGGAGGAGAAGATGCATTTGAATTTGAAGATGATAGTGGTTTTTTAGTTGATATTGTTGAAGGTTATGAAGCTTTTGAATTGATGAACTTGCATTACTTTATTTCAAAACTCATCAATTGGGTGGAGGATAGAGCTGAATCTAAAACTGTTTCTCAATGGCACATTGCCATAAATCAATTAGTAAATGATTTTATTGAGTCTGAAAATAATGATGAGATTAATGGTTTAAAAAGAAGTGTATCAGAACTTTCCGATATTGATGACTATCTAAAGAGCGAGATTGATTTTAGGGTGGTGAGAGAATTTGTTACTGATTTACTTTCAGAACATCAGCAAAAATCAAATTTTGCAAGTCACGGGATTACCTTTTGCTCCATGAACCAAATGCGGAATATACCATATAAGGTAGTAGCTGTTCTTGGCGCAAACCTTAATGTCTTCCCTAGAAAAGATAGACCTTTAAGTTATGATTTATTGAAAGACAATACCTCGATAAATCGGCCTTCAATAAAGGATCAGGATAAGTATCTATTCTTGCAAATACTGATGTCAGCTAAAGAAAAACTATATATTAGTTATGTTGGGAAAGACACCAAAACCAATAGCATAATTCCACCATCATCTGTACTCGATGATTTGTGTGATTACATAGAAGAAGGTCTAGGAAATAATTGGGATACGACTATCAACCTTATTAATGAACACCCCTTGCATGGTTTCAGTACAAAGCACAATAATTCAGACTATCCCTGGTTGTACTCTTATTTGTTGAATGAATCTGGGAAAGAAAACAAAGACATAGAAAGTGAAACTGATGAAGTAACTAAAGCAAATGAAATTGAGTTTTTGGATTTTATTAACTTCTTTAAAAATCCTATCAAACATTTTTACAATAAACGATTGGGAATATATTATTATGAAGGAAAGGAGGTTTTGAGTGATTCAGAACTATTTGAACTAGACACATTACAGCAATGGTCCTTAAAAAACGAATTTCTATATGCGCAAACAGAAAGACCAGAAGAAAGTAGGGAAGAGTTGGTTGAGAAAGGAAAATTACCTTTAAAAAATATAGGACAAATTACTATCGATAGCATGTCAGATGAAATCACATTATTAAAAGAACGATTTGTAACAGTAAAGGAGGACAAAAAGGAAAATCCAATTCATATTTATTTAGATCTAGGTGATAAAACATTAGTTGGAAAACTAGCCAATGTTTATAAGGATAAATTTGTTTTTCCTTGTGTTTCTAAAAAGAGCACCAATTTTAAATACATTGTTGAATATCAGATTAAAAAGATAGTATTAGCTGCAGCAGGATATAATGTTAATAGTGTGTTTATGTCCATTGATGGTGTAAATGATGAAATGGTTAATAATAATGCGTTTCCCAAAGATAAAGCCCAACAAAAATTAAATAAGCTATACGATTACTATATGCGAGGTCAGATTCAAATGTTACCCTTCATAGTTGAATATGATAAAGATTTTTATCCTGTAGTTTTCAATGATTCCATTAAAGAGGTTGATAAGGCTCTTTCAAACAAGGTTTCCGCTGTGTATTATAATTTTACTAGCGAATACCTTCGGAAAGAATTTGGTAAGGGCTTTTTTAGTGAGAATAAATTAAATGAATTAAAGAAAAATACTTCGGAAATATTATTAGATGTTTTGGAGATCAACTTTTAAATTAGTTAAAAATGAGTAAGACATTCAAGGTTAATTCAGTGGATCTTTCAGGTAAAAATCTAATTGAAGCAAGTGCAGGGACAGGAAAAACGTATTCCATAGGGATTTTAACACTTCGTTTAATCATAGAGAAAAATATTCCGGTTAATAAAATTCTTATGGTAACTTTTACCAACGCGGCTGTTGCAGAATTAGAAGATAGAATTAGAAAATTTATTAGAGCAGCTTATAAAATCTCCAAAGGCGGTAAAGTACATTCTGATTATGATGGGATAGTTGCCTTATTGGATGATATAATTGATGAAAATAAGGCAACAGAAGATGGGATTGTCGCTAGTTTGGATGCTGCAATCCAATTATTGGATGAAACTTCCATTCAGACCATACATAGTTTTTGCCAGAATACGCTAACAGAGTATGCTTTTGAAACAGATCAAATGTATGGTGCTGAATTGCTAACCAATATAGATGATATCATTATTGACTCTGTACAAGATTTCTGGAGAAAACATATTACAGGTTTAGATATTGAGTTTTTAGGAATGATAAACATTAAAATGGCCAATTTGATTTCTGTAGTTAAAGACTCATTAGCAGAGAAAGTATTTATAGGGAAAAAGGTTGATGGAGTGAATGATATAAACAACTTGTATCAAATCCAACTTAATCTTAAACAAGATTTTTTAACACATGTAGAGAATAAAAACTGGGACGACTATTTAGATGGTTGTTTGGCTATTAGTGGTGTGGGACTCGGTACTGTGAATAAATGGAAAGAATATGCTTTGGATGCAGAAATTTTCTGGGAAAAACTAAAAAATAATAAAACTAACCGTTTGTTTTTAGAAGATGAAATTAGATTAAAGAATAACTACAATAATAATATTACGAAGAGTGAAAATACGATTTATCATAAAGTGATTGAATTAGCAAGCAACAGGGTAAACAAACACTTGTTTGAGAATAAATTAATGACACAAGACGATTTAATTACAAATGTTCATAAGGCCGTTGCTATAAAAAAGAATATTAAATTAATTGCTTCTTTGAAAGACAAATATCAGGCTGTTTTTATTGATGAATTTCAAGATACCGATAAGAACCAATATGATATTTTCGACACCACCTTTAGTGGAGGAGAAGATGACTCTATCCTCTTTTATATAGGTGATCCTAAACAATCAATTTATGGGTGGAGAAAAGCTGATATCAATACCTATTTCAATGCTAAAAATGGTTGTGAAACACGAGTAATGAATGTTAATTATCGTTCATCCAACAATTATGTAGATGCAATGAATGAGTTTTTTCAGGCATCGGTTGACCCTTTTCATTTTACAGAGAATAAAGACAAAGGAAATACGATTGATTATGAGGCGATTACTGCTAATAAGGAAAACTCTTCCCTAGTAGTTAATGATGAGGGAATAAAACCGATGACCATTTATAAAGATGCGGAAGACATCTCTATAAAAACAGCAGATGGCATATTACAATTATTAAATAACGGGAAGCTGAATGGCAAGAAAATAAACCCAAGCAATATTGCTGTTTTAGTTCGAAAAAAAGACCAAGGTAAAGAAGTGAAATCAGCTCTGGAGTCATTTGGTGTTCCTGCAATAACAATGGATGATAGTAGAGTTTTTGAAAGTGATGAAGCCAAAAACATAGGGTATATTTTAGAAACAGTAATAGACCTATCTTGGAAAAGAATTAATAAAGCATTACTTAATGTTTTTACTGGAAAATCTGCTCAAGATTTATTAGAGCTCAACAAGAAATCTGAAGTTAATAATTTTAGAAATTACCAAGAAATCTGGAGTAATAATGGCGTGTATGCAATGTTATTACAATATATAAGTGATTACAATGTGAAAGAAGGATTAGCCTCAGTAAACGGTGGTGAACGGATTATATCGAACTTTTATCAAATAGCAGAAATATTACAAAAACAAGAAGTCGAAAACAAATATTCCAAAACTGAAGTATATCGTTTTTTAAGAAGAAATATTGAAGGGTTTGATGATCAAAATGATGAGTACCAGCAACGGATTGAGAGTGATGAGCAAGCAGTAAAAATTGTAACTATCCATAAGAGTAAGGGTTTAGAGTACGATATTGTTTTTGCTCCTTTTCTTGATTTTACCTTAACAAATAAATGGACGTTTTTAGATTTTAGAGCTAAGAATAATGATTATGTGTTTACCTTAAAAAATCAAATGACAGATGATGAAAAGGCAATATGGGGTCTGCAAAATGAACAAGAGAACAGGAGGTTAATTTATGTAGCTATTACCAGGGCAAAGTACAATTGTTTCATTTTTAAAAAGGAAGAATTGGAGAATAAACCAACTAGCCTTTCCCCATTTTTTGTTAAGCTCGCTGAACAGGGCACTAATCTAAAAGAGATCGAAATAAAGAATTTTGATTGGGAGTTGGATGAAGATGAGAAATTTATACCAGAAAAGAATGAGAGTACAAAGTTGTCTCTTGATATACCTAAGAATTTAAAATTGGAAGATCGACATTGGCGAAAAATGAGTTACTCGTATTTATCGGGAGACCATGGCTATTCTCCTAAAGAATTGAAAGTGGATAGCTACGATGAAGGTTCTTATGATCAATTTATATTTAAAGATTTACCCAAAGGTGCTCATGTTGGTAATTTATTGCATAATATTTTTGAATTCATTGATTTCACTGAACAGGATAGTTCAAAATGGATAGATACAATTGAAGTTTCATTAAAACGGTTCCTACCAAATCCAGATTTTAAAGAAGCATTCACCCCACAACTTCTCAAAATGACACAAATGGTGCTTAACACAAAGATGGGAGTTGGTGAGGAACTATTTAAATTATCTAGTATCCTAAACTCTAATAAAATAACAGAGTTAGAGTTTGATTTTATGACTGATAACTTTAATGTAGATAAGTTAAGTACTCTGAAAAAGTATTTACCTGAAAATTTTCATATCAGTACTAAAAAGAATGAAAATATTGAAGGAATACTTCATGGGTTTATTGACCTGTTTTTTGAACATAATGGTAAATATTATATTCTCGATTGGAAATCTAATTTCCTTGGCGATGGAATTGATGATTATTCTGAAGAGAAGTTAATTACAGCCATGAGCGATAGTAATTACCATCTTCAATATATGATATACTCTTTAGCAATTAGAAAATATTTAAATTCTAAACTAGGTGATAAATTTAACTATGAGGATCATTTTGGAGGTGTCATCTATTTGTTTTTAAGAGGTGTAAGAGCAGATGGGGATACAGGTATTTACACATATAAACCCGCATCAAAATTAATTGATAAATTAGAAGCTATATTTAATGATAATGTACCTGTATTATGAAAAAAACTGAAATAGATTACGACAACGAGGAGCCTATTTATTGTCCCGTTACTAAGCTGCTAATTTTAGATGAAGGTGGCCCTGAGTTATCAGATGCTTGTTTATTTTATTATTGGTCGGAACCCGATTTTGACTTTACATGCGATAATGCTGCCCTAAACTCTAAATATGATGAATACCTCAGTATTTTAAAAACGGACTCTTCACCATTCTCGGATTGGGATAAAGAATCCATGGCAATGAAATTGCTATTAAATGAATTAGAAAAAGGAAATAAAAACTTAGAACTGTACAGCGTACTTTTTATGACATCAACAGCAACTAATGAATATGCAGCTTTAAACTTTTGTATTGATATGAATTATAAACCAACTAAGTAACGAAACATTATGAAACAAATAGAATTAGATTTAAGTGAAGATTTTAGCTTTTACTGCCCAGTAACAGGTGAAAAAATGATAGGTGACTTAGAACCTTTTGAGCCATCAGAGGCTACTGTATTTTGTTTCTTAGAGTCATTCGACTCTTTTGAATACGCTACGGAAGCAATTAAATTGAAATACAGTGAGGCTAAAGAAAAATTTAAGAGAAAAAGAAAGCAAAGTGAAAAGGAAAAAAGTAATTTAAAAAATAAAGTTGATCCGCCAACTCACAGTATAAGTGAAAATGCAAATTTAGAAGAACAAATGATACAAGCCTTACTAAGTAATTCAACAGAAGAATCTATAATGTTTGAAACACCTTTTTCAATTATGCTTAAAGACTTAGCAAATGATATAGATGCTGAAAACTATGTTTGTTTTTCAATAACGAACTCGGGTATTGCATGCGGACCTATGTCATCAACAGTTCATTTTTGTGTTGATTTTGGGTTTGCTACAGAGAATAAGTAATTTTATTAAGTAAAATATTGTCAGCAAATATGCAGGCACTAAACTTATAACTATGATTAAAAAAATAGGAATCAAAAATTTCAGGGTGTTTAAAGACTATGCTGAATTTGAAATAAGACCAATAACCATATTAACTGGCCCTAACAATAGTGGGAAAAGTTCTTTTACCAAGCTATTGCTATTATTGAAAAATGGCATAGAAGAACTTGATTTTTTTGAAGGAGAACATAATCTTATATCTTATTGGGATAATCTTTCCTGGGATGTTCAGGAAGGCAAATATTTAGAGTTTTTAACCATAAAACTTTTTGGTTTGCTACATGGCTTAGACAATGATATTGAATCTGAATTTAATTTTGTTGATAATACGGAGGATGGCGGTGCATTGAAAGAATTTTATATAAATATAGGTAAAGAGAAATTCATTTTTATAACTGCAGAAGAAGGTTTTTATGATGATGAACCAGATGACTCTATTAATTTTAGTTATTCTTGTGATTTTAATCCATTAATAGATTTAATATTAAGTAAGAAAATTACAATAGACGCTATACCTTTGGATGAGTTGTCATCAAACTATTTAAATACCCCTGAGTTATCTAAGTTAACTGTTGAAAAAGTCGTTAGATATAAATCAATGATGAAAAAAGAATTCTCTGAAAAGAGCGTTTATGATGATGTTTTTTTTCTATTAGATTCCGAAAGTAATTCTGATAATTCAATTTCCAAAAAAGAATATGATAAGTTCAAAGAGTTTAATAAAGAAAATTTATTTAGTTTTTCGAATAAAATGTCAACAAAAGAGAAAGGACTAATAATTAATAACTTAGTAGATCAGTTAAAGAAAGAATACAAATTAATGTTTTCACTTTTTATTAACGGTCAAAACATAACAAAAAAATACGAACATCTTTTAAAACGCTTTAATGGGACATATTCCGAAACAGGTTATGTTATTGGTGGTGATGATTTTTTTGTGAAAAACATTTGTGAGGAATTAAAATCCTTTTCTGATTCCTTAAATATTGATAACTGTGTTTCAGATTTTGAAATCATAAAAAATAAACTTAGGGAAGATTTTAATGAAGATGACTTAAAAACATTAGAATTTAAACCCACTACCTTACACAAATTCTTATTTTCAAAAAATGAGCTTTTCGATAAAAAATCATTTTGGGAATGGATGATACAGGATTTTGGCAATCTAAAAAATAGATTTAAAGATTTAAAATATATTAAAGCTAATAGAGGCAACCAGAATAGAGTCCTGTTTTTTAATTCGAGGAAAGATATTTATGATCAATTGTTATTATCGACTTCAAAAAAATAT
>Ga0213868_10003225_pt1 | contig 15291 bp, 13 predicted proteins | sample PICome_9_FD_160087 | JGI IMG/M metagenome (GOLD analysis project Ga0213868, IMG submission 160087) | Coastal seawater microbial communities near Pivers Island, North Carolina, United States - PICO127 | ecosystem: Environmental > Aquatic > Marine > Coastal | place: USA: North Carolina...
TTCTGCAAGAGTCATAGTTCTCTCTGGAGAAGGAAAGCACTTTTGTGCAGGTATGGATTTAGCAAATTTTTCACCATCCGATCAACAACCTAATGCTCACATGGGTATGAGGAAAGAATCCGGCTACAGAGTCACTCTTGATCTACAACATACAATTACTTGTCTAGAAAAAGCGAGGATTCCTGTTATTACTGCTGTTCAAGGCGCATGTGTGGGTGGTGGAGTTGATTTAGCAACAGCAACTGATATGAGATATTGCACTAAAGATGCCTTCTTTTGTATTCAAGAAATTAATATAGGCATGGCGGCGGATGTGGGAACTCTTCAGAGAATACCAAGACTGATACCTGAAGGTGTAGTTAGAGAATTGGCCTATACAGGAAGAAGATTTTTACCTGAAGAGGCAATGAGACATGGGTTAGTAAATGAAATCTTTGAAACAAAGGAAGATATGATGGAAAAAGTTATGGAAATAGCTAAAGAAATTGCATCAAAGGGTCCTTTGGCAATAGCAGGGACCAAAGAGTCTTTAAATTATGGAAGAGATCATTCAATTGAAGAATCACTCAACCACATAGCGCTATGGAATACTGCAGTAGGAATAGGAGATGAAATGTCAGTTGCCTTCAAAGCTAAAGCTGAAAATACTGAACCTGTATTTGAGGATATGCTTCCAAGAAGGAAATATCTAGATGGAGAATTTAGCGCTTAGGACTTTCGTAAAAATACTGGTGAAAATTCCTCGGACTCTTTTTCACTATAACGATATCCATCTAAATTAAAGCCAGCTAAGTCCTCAACTTTCTTGACTTTATTTTGCATAATAAATCGAGTCATAGTGCCTCGTGCCTTTTTAGCAAAGAAGCTTATAATTTTATATTGACCATTCTTATAGTCTTTGAAGACAGGACTGATCACAGGGAGGTCTAGTGCATCTTTACTTAGTACTGAAAAATATTCTACTGAAGCTAAGTTTACAATTGCTTTAGATTTATTTTCTTTTGCAAGTTTATTAATAGATCTATTTATTTTAGAACCCCAAAATTCATAAAGATTATCGCCACGTTTATTTTTCATTTTAGTACCCATTTCTAGTCGATAGGGATACATCAAATCTAAAGGCTTAAGCATTCCATAAAGCCCCGATAAGATAAGTAAATTCTTTTGGGTGTATTTTATTTCGGACTTTGAAAGAGAAGATGCATCTAAGCCCTGATAAACATCACCTTTAAATGCGAAAATGGCCTGTCTAACATTCTCACTCGGCTTTGATGGTCTAACCCAATTCATATTTCTTTCAAAATTTAGTTGGGACAACTTTTCACTTAGTCCCATTAAAGAGGAAAGATCATCAGGACTCTTTTTTTGTAGCTCTTCTATAAGAAGTTTGCTATCTGAAAGATGAGAAGCCACTGAAAAATCTTGTATCTTTAATTCAGATTCATAATCTAAAGTCTTCGCAGGCGAAACAAGAACTAACATAATTTATAAACCTAGTACTAACTTAGCCATAATATTTCTTTGTATCTCATTAGATCCAGCATAGATACTTGCCTTCCTATAATTGAAATATCTAGGTGCTGCAGTATTCGCAAACCTACTTCCTATGGCCGGTTCATTATTTCCAATTTCTGGTCCCGGATTATTGAAAGGAATTCCATAATAACCTACCAACTCAACAGCTAACTCAGTTATAGCCTGACCTATCTCGGTACCTCTTGTTTTAAGAAGAGAAGATTCAGGTCCTACATTTTGACCAGCCGTTAAACTTCCTAATATTCTAAGTTCTGTTGCTTCCATAGCATTAATTTGAACTTCTAATTTAGCGATTGACTCCATGAAATTTAAATCTTCTGATAACTTACTTCCATTAGTATCTTCTATTGCTGCTTTTGCTTTCAGTTGTTGAAGTTGCTGATAAAGCTCAGAGGAGTAACCATTCCCTCTTTCAAACTCAAGTAAATATTTTGCGTAAGTCCATCCTTTGCCCTCTTCTCCTACGAGATTCTCTTTAGGAACTTTTACATCCTCAAAGAAAACAGTATTGACTTCATGATGACCTATGGGCGTACTATCTAAAGTATTTATAGGTTGAACCTCAATGCCTTCTGAATGCATATCTATAAGCAAGAAAGAAATTCCTTTTTGTCTGATATCTTCCTGACTTGTTCTGACTAAACAAAAGATCATATCCGCATGTTGTGCCATGGTAGTCCATGTCTTAGCGCCATTAACCAAATAATGATCTCCTTTATCTTCAGCTTTGGTCTTGAGCGAAGCAAGATCAGACCCAGATCCTGGTTCAGAATATCCCTGACACCACCAAACTTTGGAAGATAAAATATCTGGAAGATATTTTTTCTTTTGCTCGTCTGTTCCAAAAGCCATTATTACAGGGGATACCATAGAGATGCCAAATGCTGTAAATCCTGGTGCCCTTGCTGCTGCCATTTCCTTACTAAAAAGATATTTTTGGGAGGCTGTAAAAGATGCACCTCCATATTCTTTAGGCCAATTGATACCTGCCCATCCTTTAGAATATAAAGCTTGTTGCCACTTAACATGCTCTTCTTTAGTTACATGACCATTAGGAGCATTCATGAGCCTCTCTTTCATGTCGTCCGGATAATTTTCTTTGATCCAATCTCTAACTTCTTTTTGAAAATCTAGTTCTTCTTGTGTAAATTGTAAGTTCATATATACCTCTCCTTAATTATAATTCAAATCGTCACTAACAAAAATAGATTCAACTTGGAAAGAATTAGTAAATATTTAGATAGCTTTTCTGAAATGACAGGCAAGATTTGTTCTTGGTTTGTAGCTTTAATGGTTCTTGTTACATGCCTGGTTGTTGTTATGCGTTATGGTCTTGATATGGGATCTGTTTTTTTACAAGATGTGGTCTTATATCTGCATGGAGGCCTTTTCCTACTTGGAGCAGCTTTTGCCCTAAAAAGAGGAGCGCACGTAAGAGTAGATATTTTTTATAGAAATTTTTCTAATTCTAAAAAGGCTCTTGTTGATTTGCTTGGTAATCTGATCTTCTTACAGCCTATTTGCTGGACTATACTTCTTTACTCTTGGGGGTATGTAGAATTTTCTTGGCGCATAATGGAAGTATCGCCCGAGCCTGATGGACTTCCATTTGTTTATGTTCAGAAATCTTTATTGATTGTTGTTGCAATATTACTGGCACTTCAGAGCATCTCGGAAATTCTTAAATCACTCCTAATTATTAAGCATGGTTGAGTTTATACCTTTATTAATGTTTGGCGTAATCTGCTTAGTTCTATTGGCAGGATTTCCTGTGGCTTTCTCACTTGCGGGCACAGCGCTAATATTCGCAGCTGGTGGAGTCTTAACTGGAACTTTTGAAAGTGCATTTCTTGGTGCAATACCTAATAGGTTATATGGAGATATGACCAACATGACATTAGTAGCCGTACCTTTATTCGTATTTATGGGCGTACTCCTTGAAAAATCAAATCTAGCACAAGACTTGTTAAGCAATATGGCTGAAGTCATAGGTGGCTTTAGAGGTAGTTTGGCCATTTCCGTAATATTTGTTGGGGCTCTAATCGCTGCGAGTACTGGTATTGTCGGAGCAACCGTGATTGCAATGGGGTTGATCTCATTACCTATAATGCTTTCCAGAAATTATGATCCAAGTCTTGCAGCTGGAACAATCTGTGCTACTGGCACTTTAGGTCAAATTATTCCTCCTTCTATTGCACTCGTTATTCTGGGTGATGTCTTATCAGCAGCGTATCAGCAATCTCAGTTAAGTATTGGAAACTTTTCTGCAAGAACAGTTTCAGTTGGAGACTTATTTATGGGGGCGATAGTTCCGGGTCTCATATTAGTGTTTTGCTACGCGCTTTATGTAATTGTCAGGGCATACCTTTCGCCGAAAATGGCTCCGGTCCAAGAGGCTACTATTGTTTCGGGTAGATGGAAAATTTTATTTTCTTCTCTGCTACCTCCATTTGCATTGATCTCATCAGTGCTCGGCTCTATTCTCCTTGGTATTGCTACGCCTACTGAGGCTGCTGGAGTGGGTGCATTAGGAGCAATCCTTCTAGCGGTTAGTAAAAGTAGTTTGAACCGAAAGAACTTAACCGAGGCAGTGGAAACTACTGCGGAAATAACAGCTATGGTATTCATGATACTTCTTGGCTCTTCAATTTTTTCTCTTGTATTTAGAGGTTTTGGTGGTGATGACTTAATAACAGGAATATTTACCGAGTTGCCAGGTGGGGCTTTTGGAGCTGTCTTGGTTGTAATGATCATAATATTTTTATTAGGCTTTATCTTAGATTTCATCCAGATTACCTTAGTCGTAGTTCCAATAGTGGGTCCTGCTCTATTAATGTTGGGTGTCGATCCTATCTGGCTTGGAATTATGATTGCAATTAACCTACAAACATCTTTTCTTACGCCTCCTTTTGGGTTCGCACTCTTTTATTTAAGAGGCGTAGCTCCAGACACCTTAGCCACAAAAGATATTTACAGAGGCGTATTACCTTTTATTTTGATTCAAATAGGCGTCTTGTTTGTACTAGCCCTATTCCCGGAGCTTGTAACCGCGCTACCGGAAGCGGTCTACGGAAATTAGTCTTTAATAAGATGAGCAATCTTATCTGCTCTGTAAGAGGATCTCACCATAGGTCCTGATGCAACCTCAAGAAATCCGACTTCATTTGCCAATCTCTCAAAATACTTGAACTCTTCAGGGGAATACCACTTCTCAACTGGCAAATGATTAATTGTAGGTCTCATATATTGGCCAAGCGTTAGAACATCAACTCCTGCGTTTCGCAGATCTAAAAATGAAGATGTTATCTCTTGCTCTGTTTCACCTAACCCCAACATCAGGCTTGACTTCGTTATTACGCAAGGAGAATACTCTTTGGCATAAGATAATACATCAAGTGTTTGATCATATCCTGCCCGAGGATCTCTTACTCTTTTAGTCAGTCTTTTAACAGTTTCTAAATTTTGTGCGAATACCTCTAGTTGAGAATTCAATAGCGTTTCTATCGATAACTTGTTTCCCAGGAAGTCAGGAACTAAAGCCTCAACTAAAACTTGTGGCGCCTTTTCTTTGATTGCTTTTACAGTATCTGAGAAATGCTCAGCTCCTCCATCTTTTAAATCGTCTCTATTAACAGAAGTAAGAACTGCGTATTTTAAATTCATATGGGATATTGATGTTGCAACCTTTAAAGGCTCATCTTTATCTAAACTACCCTTGGGATTACCAGTATCTACGGCACAAAATTTACATGCGCGGGTACAAACAGATCCCAACAACATGAAAGTTGCAGTGCCATGACTCCAACACTCCTGAATATTTGGACACATTGCCTCTTCACAAACAGTATGAAGTTTTTTTTCTGAAACAATATTTTTTAGTTCTCTAAATTTTGGAGAATTCTGAGACTTAACTCGAAGCCAAGTTGGTTTTCTTTCTATTGGAACGAGTTTATTAGGATTAGGCTTAATGCCATTTTTTATAGCAACTATTCCATTTTCTTTAATTGTTTTTGTAGGTATGAGATTATTCATCAAGCAGCTTTGTGGTGTTGATCTTTGAGTAAATTGATTAAATCTAATTTGACCTTATCTATTGATATGTCTAAAAAATTCTTCATCTGTGTAACCTCCAAAGAATCTATACCGCATGTCACTATGTTGTCAAAAGGCATTAGATCTAAGTCGACATTTAAACTAATTCCATGGTAACAAAAACCTTTTTTTATCTTTAAGCCTATTGAAGCAATCTTCTTGCCGTTAACATAAATACCAGGAGCTCCCGGAACTCTTTCTCCCTTAATTCCATTGTTCTTTAAAAGCTTAATTAAAAGATCTTCGAGTTCGCAAATTAATTTTTTAGGTCCCCATTTCAATCTTTTAAGATTAAGCAGGAAGTAAATCATAAGTTGGCCTGGACCATGGTAGGTGACTTGACCTCCTCTATCTGTCCTTATAACCGGTATGTCTTTATTAGAAATAATATTTGCATCTGAGGCTGCGTAACCAAGAGTATACACAGGATGATGTTCTGCTAACCATATCTCATCAGCTTGTTCTGATGATCGATCTCTGACGGCATGGGACATCATTTCCCATGCTTTGTCATAATGCATGAGACCTAAGTCTTTTATCTCTGCTCCCTTCAATCTAATTCCCTTGTGTCTATATATGCTTTTTCAGAAATTCTATGATAATTGATAACTTGTTCTTTAAATTCAGAATAAGATTTATAGACTTTCTGTGCCATAGGGTCATCTGCAATAAAATCTTTCATCACCTCCTCGGTAATCTTTTTCAATTCTCTCAAGACACTATCGGGAAGCTTCCTCAAATCTACATTATGTTTGTCTATAAGCTCTGTGAGGGCTTTGTTATTTCTAGCAGTATATTCATCAAGCATTTCTTGATTAGCAGATTTTGCAGCATATTTAATGATGGCCTTTAGGTCATCTGGGAGTGTTTGATAAGCATCTTTATTGATAATGAATTCTAGAGTTGAGCCTGGTTCGTGCCATCCGGGATAGTAGTAGAAATCAGAAACTTGATGGAATCCAAAAGTAAGATCATTATAAGGACCTACCCACTCAGCGGCATCAACTACGCCTTGTTGGAGAGAGAGAAAAATTTCATTGCCTGGTAATGTTACTGTCTCAGCCCCAGCCCTAGTGAAAACTTCTCCTGCCAATCCTGGTATTCTCATTTTTAATCCCTTAAGGTCATCTAAAGAGTTAATTTCTTTTTTAAACCACCCAGCCATCTGAACACCCGAATTACCTCCTGCAAGCGGAATAAGATTAAAAGGAGCATAAGCCTCCTCCCAAAGTTCCATACCACCGCCATAGTTTAACCAGCCATTCATTTCCTGTGCTGTGAGACCAAAAGGGACAGCGGTAAAAAACTGTGAAGACTTAACTTTTCCAGTCCAATAATAAGAAGCGCCATGTCCAAGTTGGACATTGCCTTGTGATACAGCGTCAAAAACTCCAAGCGCAGGAACAAATTCTCCAGCTCCATAAACTTTTATCTTCATTCTTCCACATGTCATTTCATCAACATACTTTGCAAAATTTTCAGGACCCATTCCCAGGCCAGGAAAATTCTTTGGCCAAGTGGTAACCATTGTCCACTTAATCGTTCTATCGCCACTAGAAAAACACTCCTGATCTTGAACTAAGGGTTCTTCTACACCAGAACAGGCAACAATTACTGCAATTAATCCTATTGATAATATTTTTTTCATACTTCTAACCTTTCTTATATCTGCTGTAGTTTAGCGTAAGAAACCATCAGCCATTTAGTTTTACTAGAATCAAAATTTACTTCTACTCTTGCATTTGACCCTTGTCCTTCATAATTAAGAATGACACCTTCTCCGAAGGCCTCATGAAAAACTCTTTGGCCTAACTTAAATTCAGTATCAGGAACTTCGCCTGATGGTCTATTTGGAGATGGTTTGGAGTTTCTAGGAACATTTCCTCCTGTCCTGACTTCTACTGTTAATTCCTCTGGAATTTCTCTTAGAAATCTTGAAGCTGGATTAAAGTTTTCAGACCCATATAAATTTCTCATCTCTGCATGAGTTACAAAAAGCTTCTCCATTGATCTAGTCATACCTACATAACAAAGCCTTCTCTCTTCTTGCAGCTGATTCGGATCTTCGATTGACAGTTTATGAGGGAAAAGACCTTCCTCAAATCCTGTAATAAAAACGAGAGGAAACTCCAATCCCTTTGCAGAATGTAAAGTCATCAGCTGAATAGCTGATTCATGCTCAGAGGCTTGAGTATCTCCCGCATCAAGTGCAGCGTGATCGATAAACATCTTAAGTGCACTCTCTTCCAGATCATCAAAAGAGTCTGGTTCAAAATCTCTTGCAGCTCCTACTAATTCAGATAAGTTCTCAACTCTAGTTCTGCCTTTTTCTCCTGCTTCTTTCTTATGATATTCAATCAGTCCACTTCTTTCTATTGTCATATCTACAATATCTCTAAGTTTTAGATCCTTTGTATCAGCCTCTAGAGAATCGAAACTGGACATGAAGCCCTTAATAGATTGAGCTGCTCTTGGAGTTAATCCTTCTGTATCTAATAAATCCTCACATGCCTTCCATAAAGAGTACCCCGTCTCAGCAGCTTTAGCTCTAATGATATCTATAGTTTTCGCACCTATGCCTCTAGGAGGAATATTGATAACTCGTTCAAATGCTGCATCATCCTCCCTTCCGTAAACCAGCCTAAGATAACTCATGGCATTTTTAATTTCTGCTCTTTCATAGAACCTCAGACCACCATATATCTTGTAAGGGAGCGACTCTCTTAAAATAGCTTCTTCTAAAACTCTAGATTGTGCGTTGGACCTGTAGAGGATTGCGACTTCATCCAAGCTTCTGCCTTGATTAATCCAATTCTGAATACTTCCTACAACATAGCGAGCTTCATCATCTTCGTTATATGCCGAATAAATAGAAATTGGCTCTCCTTCTTTCTGGTCAGTCCAAAGCTCCTTGCCCATTCGGCCTTGGTTATTCTTAATAACTGCATTAGCAGCACCAAGAATTACAGAAGTAGATCTATAGTTTTGTTCAAGTCTTACGATCTCAGTATTTTCATAGTCGGTAGTAAATCTATTGATGTTTTCACTTTTCGCACCTCTCCATCCATAAATAGATTGATCATCATCTCCGACCGACATAAATTTTGCTCCGCCATCTGCCAATAATCTTAAAAATTGATATTGGACTTCATTAGTGTCCTGAAACTCATCAACTAATATATGGCTAAATCTTCTTTGGTAATGATTTAGAACTTCTTCATTATTCTTAAGCAATATATAAACCCTCAGTAAAAGCTCTCCAAAGTCTACAAGGCTTTCTCGTTCGCAAAGCTCTTCATAGGCCTTGTAAACATCTGTCATCTTTTCTGCAAAATAATCATCGGAGACTTCAACATCCTTAGATCTTCTGCATTCGTCTTTTTGTTTATTAATAAACCACTGAATCTGCCTAGGGGGCCATTTTGTATCATCTAAACCCATGGACTTAACTACACGCTTGATGACTCTGAATTGGTCTTCAGAATCAAGGATAGCAAACTCCTTTCTCAGTCCCGCCTCTTCCCAATGAGTTCTCAACAATCTGTGAGAAATTCCGTGAAATGTTCCACACCAAAAATTTCCCATTTCCTCTTGAACAATATCCTCAATCCTTCCGCGCATCTCTCTCGAGGCTTTATTCGTAAAGGTTACAGTTAAAATTGAGTGTGGATTTATGTTTTCAGCCTTAATTAGCCAAGCAACACGATGGGCAATTACTCTCGTCTTTCCTGAACCGGCACCCGCCAGAACAAGTAAATTTTTTGATTCAGATGTAACTGCGTTTCTTTGGGGTTCGTTTAATGTTTCAAAAATTTCTGATACGTCCACGCAGGTATTTTAACTAAGATTTGTTTTTCATTCTTGAGTAATTGAACTTTCTTTTAAAATAAAATATCAAATATAAAATTAATTAAAGCATCTATGAATATATTAATCTTTAGGTATCATTGAGTTATGGAAAATGCTGAAAAATTCTTTGAAACTTACTGCGATTTTGTAACAAAAGTTACTAGTGATCCTAGTCTTAAGATTGAAGATTTAAAAAAATCTCTCGACAATATCCAGGAAAATTCTGATATAGATACCCCTAGATTACTTACTGCTGCCTTAGGATTAGGAAGTGAAACTGGAGAATTTGTAGAAATAGTGAAGAAAATGATTCTCCAAGGAAAGCCTGCAGATGAAGACAATATCTTTCATATGAAAAGAGAGCTGGGAGATGTTATGTGGTATTGGGTAACAGCCTGCATGGCTTTGGACCTCAACCCGGTTGAAGTGATAACTGAAAATCAGAAAAAGTTAGAAGCTAGGTATGGTGAGCAATTCACCATCAATCAAAGCGAAGTCAGAGTAGAAGGAGATCTCTAACTAATAAATTCTAGAAACAGCCGGCTTTTCTTCTTCGATTGAATCTGATCTTTTCAAATCCATTGTTGTCCAAACATCGTCTAAAGCGCTTAAGAAGTTATCTATGTCGCTTGCTTCATGACGAGGCGTGATGGTAACCCTGAATCTTTCATCTCCTTTAGGCACGGTGGGAAAGAAAATAGGTTGTATGTAAATACCATGTTTCTCAAGTAGCAAGTTAGCTGCTTCTTTGCATAACCTAGGATCATAAAGATGAATAGGAATGATATGACTATCATTTTCTAGAAAAGGGATTCGGAGATCTCTTAAACCGGCTCTTATACGATCTGAGTTTACTCTGATGTTTTCTCTCAAATCTTCTGATTCCATAGCTACTTTAATGCTAGTTATAGATGCGGCTGCAACTGAGGGATTCATTGAAGATGTAAAAATAAAACCAGGTGCAAAGCTTCTTATGTAATCAATAATATCAGCACTGGCAGCAACGTAGCCTCCCATTTGCCCAAAAGCTTTTGATAGTGTTCCATTGATAATATCTATCTCATCCTCTAAACCTTTCTCGGCAGTTATACCCCTTCCCTGAGGTCCATATAAACCAACAGAGTGAACTTCATCCAAATAAGTCAATGCGTTGTATTTCTTTGCTATTTCGATAATCTTCTGTAAGGGAGATCTTAAACCTTCCATGGAGTAGAGAGACTCAAAAACAATAATTTTTGGACTATCTGCATTGGAATTATTTATAAGTTCTTCAAGATGATCGGTATCGTTGTGCCTAAAAACATGACACTCAACATTGGCATTCTTAATTCCTTGTATTAAAGACGCGTGATTCAATTCATCAGAAAATATTTCTACCCCTTCTAGGTTTTTACAGAGAGTCCACAAGGTTGACTGATTGGCTGTATATGCTGATGGAAAAAGTAATGCAGATTCTTTGTTGTGGAGATCTGCCAATAGGTTTTCAAGATCTACATGATATGTAGAAGTACCTGAAATATTTCTCGTCCCCCCTGAGCCAGTACCAAGTTCGTTGATAACATCAATAGAAGTCTTAGTTACTTCAGGATGCTGACTTAGATTTAGATAATCATTACTGCACCATACTTCAACTTCTCTTTGTTGGCCTTCAAATCGTTCTGTGGCTTTAGGAAAACTAGACTTATTTCTATTTATTGCTCTAAATTTTCTGTACAGTCCTTGAGACTTTAGTGAAACCAGTTCATCTGAGAAGAATTTCTTATAGTTCATGAATTAATTATTGATAAAAGTTAATATAATTAAGGTTGAAGCGCCGAATATTGTAAAACAATACCCGGACATGTGTGGTCTTAAGAATTATTCTCATTTGGTTAAAGAAAATTGAAAACCCTAAAAATAGTCTCAAGAAAAAGCCCTCTTGCAAGGATTCAAGCCCAGCTTGTGGCTGAAAAGATTTCTCAGTCTTCTCCACATATTCAAATTCAACATTTATATAAAACTACTTTAGGCGATGCCGACTTAAATACACCGCTCAATAAGATGCCAGATATTGGTGTTTTTACAAATGATATAAGAGAAGACCTGCTTTCTGGGACAGCTGATATTGCGGTTCATTCATGGAAAGATTTGCCTGTAGAGCTTGAGGAAGGCACCACAATACTAGGGACTTTAGAAAGAGCAGATATGCGAGATATGGTCTTCCTAAAAAAAGAGAGTATGCAGAAGAAAGATCTTGTTATTTTAAGCTCCTCTCCAAGAAGAGAGAAAAATCTATCGAATTTCTTACCTATGGCACTCCCCTTTGAAACTAATATTTCCTTCAAAGATGTTAGAGGTAATATTCATACAAGATTGAGAAAGCTCATCGAAGGCCAGGAAGATGCTCTGGTTGTTGCAAAAGCAGCAATAGATAGATTTATCGAAAGTAAAAGCGATGAATTTAAAAACGAAAAAGAAGAATTATTGGAAATGGTCGAATCTTTAAACTGGATGATCCTTCCTCTCTCACAAAATCCTTGCGCTGCAGCTCAAGGGGCACTGGCTATTGAAGCTAGACAGAATGACGAGGCAGTTAAGGAAATTATTGCCAAAATCTCTAGTCAAAAAGATTTCAATTCAGTTGAGATAGAAAGAAGCATATTGAAATCTTATGGAGGTGGATGCCATCAAAAGATTGGAGTTAGTAATCAATCACTAAAAAATGGCAATGTACTAACTGTCAAAGGAGAAACCGAGGAAGGTCGGGAGATTTTAGAAAGGTCTTTCAGCGCCGATGATGATGATAGATATTTTGATTCAGTAAATGCAGAAAACTTTTTTCCTAAAGACAGAGAAGAGCAAAAATTTTTTACTCGAGAGCCGGTCTCTGAATCAAATGAGCGCTTAAAGAGTTTAAAAAATCAGGGTATCTATGTAAGTAGATCTAATACCTTGGAGGAACCAAATTTAATAGATAAATCTAATATTATCTGGACAAGCGGTATGGATACTTGGAAGTCTCTGGCAAGAAAAGGTTATTGGGTAAATGGTTCTTCTGACAGCCTAGGAGAAAATAACTCTCCTGAAGAGAGTCCGTTTAAAGAAACACATTGGCTTAAAATTACACATAAAGACAATCTAAATGATTCCAAAGAACTACTCGTAACATATAAATTAAAACCTTTAGAGATCTCAGTCAGATTAAAAGATTGCGATTATTTTTACTGGATGAGTGCCAGCTCCTTCAAATTAGCAATAAAACAATATCCTGAAATCATAAATAAAAATCATGCATGTGGTCTTGGTAAGACTTTTGATATCATTCAGGCCGAAGCACCAAATACTTCCGGATTTCTAAGCTATGAAAATTGGAAAGAAGAAATCACTAAGACGATAAAATAAAACTCAACTTTAGCGTAAGGTATAATTGTTTTTGAATAAGTATGAACGTATCGAGAAAATTCCCTCAATCAAGATTAAGGCGAACTAGGTTTACAGCTCCCGTAAGAAACTTAGTGGCCGAAAACAGCCTTACAGTCAATGACTTAATTCAACCTATATTTGTTAAAGAAGGTCTTGATGGTTTTGAAGCTATCAATTCTTTACCTGGTATTAACAGATATGGCCTTAACGCGCTTGATTCAGAAATTGAGAAAATTCAAAATAATAAAATTAATGCTATCGCTATCTTTCCTGTCATCGATCCTAGTAAAAAAGATGAGTATGGGACCGAATCTCTAAACGAAGACAATCTAGTTTGCGAAGCAATAAAACAAATTAAAAAGAACTCTGATCTGGCTGTTATTGCTGATGTTGCACTTGATCCTTATACCTCGCATGGTCATGATGGCTTATTAGATCAAACAGGTTATGTAGATAATGATCGAAGTCTTACTACTCTTACCGATCAGGCACTTACGCTAGCTAAAGCAGGAGCAGATATGATTGCGCCATCGGACATGATGGATGGAAGAATTGCCAGCATAAGAGGTGCGCTTGAAAATAATGGCTTTGTAAATACCATCATTCTGTCTTATGCCGCCAAATATAGTTCTAAATTCTATGGTCCATTTAGAGATGCCGTTGGCTCCTCTTCGAACCTAGGTGTAGGCAGTAAAGATACTTATCAAATGTCTGTAACAAATATAGATGAAGCACTTCACGAAGTAAGAATGGATATAGAAGAAGGTGCAGATATAGTTATGGTCAAACCAGGAATGCCCTATTTAGATGTCATAAAATCTATAAAAGAAACTTTTAAGGTTCCTACGTTTGCTTACCAAGTCAGTGGTGAATACGCGATGCTGAAAGCAGCAATTCAAAATGAATGGTTGGTTGAAGATGTGCTAATTGAATCACTATTAAGCTTTAAACGTGCTGGTGCAGATTGTGTTTTAACCTATGCAGCCAACGAAATAGCAAATAAGTTAAATCAGTAAATTATCTTGTCAAATACCAAATTTATAAATGCCCTTGAAAGAAAGCCTCAAGCTTGTCCGCCTATATGGCTAATGCGTCAAGCTGGAAGATATCATGACCATTATCAGAGTCTAAAAAAAGATCATACTTTTGAAGAGCTTTGTAAGAACCCTAACCTAGCAGCTGAGACTGCCATGGGTCCGATTAATGAATTTGATTTTGATGTAGCAATTCTTTTTAGTGATATCTTATTTCCTCTAGAAGCTCTTGGTATGGATCTATCGTACAATCCGGGGCCTCAATTTGGTCTTCATCTTAATGAAGAAAATGCCGCCAGCTTACTCACTAAATCCAATCCTATAAGTTTTATGGATTTTCAAGGAGAAGCCATAGAGAGGACCTTAGAGAGACTCCCTAGTGATAAATCACTAATAGGCTTTGTTGGAGGGCCTTGGACTTTAATTGCCTATGCTTGCCATGTTGATAAAGAATTAAGAAACATTTCTCTTAATAATTTTCAATTGGGTTTATTGGATAATGTAATCCTGCCTCTGTTAAAAGAGAATATAAAATTACAGCTCGATGCTGGAGCAGAAATAGTGATGATATTTGACTCTACCGCTCACCAATTAGCTGATGAAGATTTAATTCTTTACTTAGATAAAACATTTAATGCTTTGGCTAAAGATTTTCCTAATAAAGTAGGTTACTACGCTAAAGATGGCGTAAATTATGAAACTATCATTTCAAAGAAGAACAATGAAAGTATAAGACTAGCCGGGATGGGACTGGATTCTAATATCGATCTGAGAGATTATTTTAACAAGACAGGTGATGGCTTTATTCAGGGAAATTTTAGTGAGCATTTTCTTACACTTCCCTCTGATGAATTCTTACCAAAACTGGAAGACTATATTCTTCAGTTGTCTGATTTAAGCCCTGAAGAAAGACTGGGTTGGGTGTGTGGGCTCGGACATGGTGTTTTAAAAACTACACCACAGAAGAATGTCAAAGAATTTGTAACAAGGATTAGGGAAGCTTTTTAAAGCTATATGGATATTGAAGAAAAAAAATCCTTAACTTCGTCTTGGTTTAGAGAACTAAGAGATATGTTTTGCGAAGAATTTGTCGATATAGATGGCGGGAGTTTTGAAAGAAAAAACTGGGACCATAAGTTTGAAGGTGGCGGGGAAATGAGCCTCATGAAAGGAGACGTCTTCGAAAAGGTTGGTGTAAATATATCTACCGTATCTGGAAAGTTTGATAACGACTTTAAATCTGAAGTTAAAGGAACCGAACAAGCTCCTAATTACTGGGCAAGTGGAATTAGCCTTGTGGCACACATGCAATCCCCCAAAGTTCCAGCCTTTCACTTTAATACGAGATATATCGTTACTGGAGATTCTTGGTTTGGTG
>Ga0213868_10003226_pt1 | contig 15289 bp, 7 predicted proteins | sample PICome_9_FD_160087 | JGI IMG/M metagenome (GOLD analysis project Ga0213868, IMG submission 160087) | Coastal seawater microbial communities near Pivers Island, North Carolina, United States - PICO127 | ecosystem: Environmental > Aquatic > Marine > Coastal | place: USA: North Carolina | collected...
CTCCCACGGCCAAGCCAAAAGCATATCGCCAATCTTCGAAACTTCCAAAAGAGAACGACTCGCCTAACCCAATTATCCGTGCCCTACCCAACACTACAATTCCGATCAGGATTCCAAAGATCACACAAGCGATTGGGATCAGTCCATTGAACCACCTTCTGGGTGTTCCTTCATCTGGCTCCATTATCCCCGACGACTGAATTCCTAGTGGCTGGCTTCCATCGTCGTGCACCTTGCCTTCGAGAGCCGCTCTTTTCTCCGCTTGAAACATCGCACCGAAGTCTCTTCCCACAGCTGAGTTTATGAAGAGGAAGATCAGAGTTCCGATGCAATAGAACCGCATAGGCAGCAATTCTAAGAATATTCCGTATCCAGATAATTCAATACCAAGTGACTTTGCCTCATCGCCCAAAAGCATCGCCTCCGCCGCAATCCAAGTCGAAAGCACCGCCAACCCAGCTACTGGCGCCGTTGTGGAATCAACTAAGTAGGCAAGCTTCTCCCTCGATATACGCCACTTGTCTGACAATTTTTGCATCGTATTGCCAAGCACTACCGTGTTTGCGTAGTCGTCAAAGAACATCGCCACTCCTCCCAGGCCGATCGCAATCTTAGCTCGTTTTCGGCTTGTGGCGAACTTTCCGAGGGCATCGACCAATCCACTTAGGCCACCGTTACGGGAAAGCACATGAACGAGCCCGACAAGCGTGAATAGAAACAGGAAAATATAGAGGCTGAAACTGGAACTTAATGACTTCCAGATGAAGTCATGGATGGCTAGAGTAATAACAATCAACGGATTCAGCCCAAAAGAGAGAAAAGCCCCTGCGAAAAACGCCGAAAGCAGGGCAATTACCATTGACCGGAAAAACAGGGCAACAAGCACTGCCAATAGGGGTGGCGACAAAGAAGTCCAGTGCCCTAACACCTTCGGAGCAGTCGAACCTCCGCGCAGCTGATCAATAAAACTCAACTCACTTTCGCTCCCAGTCGTCTCTAACCCTACGTCCGGAGACAATTCTGGCGTAACCGGAACCATCGCTAGAAACGAACATACAGCCAAAAGGGTCAGGAAAAACGCCAACCAGCGTTCCGGACGTTTCCAATAGGCTTTCGGGTTCATCAAGGCGGAAGGGGATAATCTTGGGAACTACCCTCCCAATCCCCTGCTAAAAAAGTTACGTTTGCAGGACTACCAGTAGAGCGTTTCGTAAGATTCGATATAATGCCGGGAAAGATCAACGGCTTTATCACAAGAGAAACAGAATCCCTGCCAACTCCATCAATCGGGTTCGCATCAATAAAGTGCTACAAGGCAACTGGAGCCGGGTGTGCTACAGCACGTAACCCGCCAACTGCTTGTCGACCTTGAGCCGCTTTAGCTTGGAGAATACCGGAAGACCGTTGTCAAAGGGCGCCTCAACCTCACCTTGGATGAGTGGAAGGGCATACTTGATAAATGGATAATTCATACTCACGCCATCGTCATTGATCCAGTCATCAGGAATCCGCTTGGTTCCTTCGGAAACTTCACTCAAATCCGCTAGCCCTGTCTCGCACGCATAGGTGTCCGACTCAGTCCGCTGCAAGGTAATCATCTTTCCAGATTCCTCTTTCTCGACTGCTGCCAAAATCGCATCCCTGCCAGCCAGGTAGGCCTCATCGACATCGGTTTTGGAAGCGCAATGCGCTGCAGTCCTTTGAGCAATGCCCAGTTTGCAGGAGCGAGCACTCACGCTAAGGCTCCGTTCAACGAGCCCCTTCAGGTACTCTCCTGAACCTCCGAGCTGAACGTTTCCAAAGGCATCAATGCTAGAAGATCCAACCGAAACATAGTTCCCGTCTGTATCGACTAGCCCTTCGCCAACCACGATTACACAGTATTTTTCCCGCTGAAGCACTCGCTATACATCTTCGATAAACTTTTCAGGGGCGAACGGCACTTCGGGCAGGTAGATCAGATGCGGAGGGTCATGCGGGTGGTCCCGTCGCTTGCAGAGAGCGGCTCCAGCGGCGATCCAGCCAGAATTACGGCCCATAACTTCTAAAATGGAAACGTAGTCTCCCTGCCCCACAGCCTCGCTGTCCGACGCCATTTCACGAACGGTCGCTGCAACGTACTTAATGACACTACCGTAACCCGGCGTATGATCGGTACGAGTGATATCGTTATCGATCGTTTTGGGAATACCAATCACGCGAAGCTCATGTCCTTGCTCGGCGGCAGCCGCATTAAGCTTCGCCGCAGTAGCCATCGAATCATTGTCTCCGATGTAAAAGAAATAACGGATGTTGTGGGCCTTGAACACTTCGATTGCCCGATCGTAGTCCGCTTGCTTTTTGAACTGAAAACGGCTCGTCCCCAATGCGGCACCGGGAGAGACACGGAGCCCGCGAATGGCTTGCTGCGACTCCGAGGCTAAATCCACGAAATCCTCGTTTAAAATGCCAAGCACTCCATTGAGGCTTCCGTAGATCTCTTCGATGCACTCATAATTGAGTGCTTCTTCGATCACGCCTGCGAGCGTTGCGTTGATTACGGCTGTCGGTCCACCCGACTGCCCGACGAGGCAATTTCCTTCTAGTTCGGCCATGGTGTAAATATTTTTGAAAGTTCTACGGTAGCTGGAGAGTCAAAGATCAACCAAACTCACTTGGCAACCAAATTTCAGATCTCATTTGCAGGGCTTTGCTATCCATTCCCTAATTTCCGTTCGCAAGCCCGATGAACTCAGATTCGCAAAGCTTGACCCGAGCAATTGAACCTTCCATTTAAACACGTCTTATGGCCAAAGCCCAAGCATCGCAAAACGCCCAAATGGACGCAATCGTCGCTCTCTGCAAACGACGCGGATTCATCTTCCAGTCTTCGGAAATCTACGGAGGCTACAACGGCTTCTTCGACTTTGGCCCACTCGGCGTTGAACTTAAGCAGAACATTAAAGATGCATGGTGGCAGGACATGGTCCACCGGCGCGACGACATCGAAGGCCTGGATTCCTCCATCATTATGTCGCCAAAAATCTGGGAGGCGTCTGGCCATGTCGGTGGATTCTCCGATCCCATGGTAGACTGCAAAGTCTCGAAAATGCGCTACCGGGCAGATCAGCTTTTCTTTTCGCCCGTCGTCGTCAATGGCGAGATCATTGGCTACGTCTCAATTCTTGAGGATGGAAATATGGTAGCCACCGCTCAGGCAGCCGCCGAAAAAGTGAAGCGTAAGCAGGGTGTTCAAGGCAAACTGGCCCCTATCAAGCTGAAAGACTACACCGAAGCGGATCCTTCTCAATATGAGCTAATCCCTTCCCCGGCAACAGGGGAGCCGGGCTCCCTTACTCCCCCGCGCGACTTCAATCTCATGTTTGAAACCAAGGTCGGGGCCCTGAGTGACTCGACCGCGATTGCCTACCTTCGTCCCGAAACTGCACAGGGAATCTTTGCAAACTACAAGAACGTCGTCGATACCGGCCGGGTCAAAATCCCCTTTGGAATTGCCCAAATCGGGAAAGCGTTTCGCAACGAGATCACTCCGCGAAACTTCATTTTCCGCTCCCGAGAATTCGAGCAAATGGAGATGGAGTACTTTATCTCGCCTGACGCAGATTGGAAATCAGCCCACCGAGAATGGATTGACTGGTGTAAGAACTGGCTTGTTTCTGTGGGCTTGCCTGAGGAAATGTTGGGCGAGGACGTTCATCCCCAAGAAAAGCTCTCCCACTACTCTCGTGGAACCACCGACATCACCTTTCGGTTCCCATTCGGAGAGCAAGAGCTATGGGGTATCGCTTGTCGTGGCAACTTCGACCTTACCCAGCACCAGGAACATTCGGGTAAGTCCATGGAAATCTTCGACGAAGCGGCTAAATCAAAGTACATCCCACATGTCGTTGAACCTTCTCTCGGTGTCGATCGCGTTCTCCTCGCAATTCTTACCGCAGCCTATACCGAAGATGAAATCGGCGGGGAGAAGCGCTCGTTGATGAAGTTCCACCCGCGAGTGGCTCCCTATAAAATTGCGGTCCTCCCCCTTCTTAAAAATAAACCCGAGCTCGTAGATAGGGCGAGAACGCTGTATGGCAAATTACAGCGGAAATTCAACGTGTTCTGGGACGCATCCGGCGCCATCGGTAGACGCTATCGTCGTATGGATGAAATCGGTACACCCTGGTGTGTAACGATCGACTTCGACACGGTGGAAAAGGACGGCACCGTCACTTTGAGAGATCGCGACACAACAGAACAGAAACGCGTTACAGAGGAAGAACTGCTCGCTTTTCTGGATGAGCAGCTTTTTTGAGGAGACACTGGCAAGGCGCTCATCACCGTAGCCATGACTCCAAACCAATGATAACCGCTTCAGTCGAGACTATGGACCACCCCCGAGTCGTTATCATCTAGCAATTTCCTATTGCAACCGCATTTCGCGGCACTACTTTTTTGCGGGATGGGCGGCTCAAGCTAGTTCGCCTACCAAGGTATGGGGAAAACGCTAAAGGAATGGAAAACCGAAATCGAAGCCGAGCAGGATCGAAAACTCTCGAAAAACGAGAATGAGTTCCTCGAGAACCTGACCGAAATCTTGGATCGGCTTGATTGGAAAGACGCCCTAAACGCAAAGGATCTTTCCCTACTCGAAAATCAAATCCTTACGATTGAGAAAAATCAACAGAGTCCTCTCACGGATGGACTCTGGGAAGAACAGCCTGAGGATGAGTATTCGCTCTGGCAGTACATAGCTCTGATTTTTGATGACCGTGAAATTCCCTTGCCAAAATTTCTCGAACCACAAACCCAATTGGATGAAATCCGTGAAAACCTACAGTTACGGAAGCACCAAAAAGAAACTCGCCTTTGGAAGAACCGCCTTGGCAATCTTTCCCAAAGACGGGATTTTAGCCACACAGGTAATCTCGAACTTCGCCTCAAACTCCAAGGACGGTCACTCAAGTGGGAAGCTCGTACCGTTGGATTCCCTGACTATTCTCCTTTGTCCGCCAAGGAACTCACTCAATGGCTGGCCAAAGACTTTGGCTTTCTCGACCGCTTCGCTCCCGCCAGTCTCCCGCTGTGCGCATTGTTTCAAGACTATTTCCGCTCGACTCAACGGGCACGCATAGATTTAGACAAAGCCGAAGACTGTTCTTTTCTCAATGCCCTTCTCCATAGATCGGATACGAGAGGCCATGTTGTAGGGAAGGAAGGTTCCCCTCTCAACATTCGCGATGAGCGATTAAAGTGGATAGGGTCCGCGCACGGTCCTGTCGCCAATGGAAACTACAAATTGGAGCTCGTATTTGAAGATGGCCGCTCAGCGCCCTTTCCCCTTACCTACCTACCAGGTCAAACCGCATTGTATCTCCACGCAGAATTCCTGTATCCAGGACCCAACTTACTGCAGGCTGAAGCGGACCCAAATAAGCCATTTGAGATACCGCAAGAAGCTATCGAAAGCTCTGAAGGACTTCTCTTTCTCCGCAATCAAGGTCTTGCATTGCCGGAACAACTTAAAGGTAAAATCGTCACCGTCCCTCTCCAACCTCGAATTTATTGTTCCGTTCTTGATTCGAAGGAAATAAAGGACAAACAGCGATCCCTGAAAGTCTCCATCGCCGCCGTTTCGCGCGATCACAATCATTGGTTTATTTTAACCGATCAAGGTTGGGCTCCTTCCCCGAATCTCGAAACAGACGAGGAGCCCGAAATTCCGGACGAAGGATCTCTATTTGAATACCCTGACGCCTCACCCTACCTGGCCCAACTTCATGAATACGACCTTTCGGAGGTCGAACAAGGACTTTGGACCCGCCCCATAGACTACGATTTCCCTAATACCTTCACTCTTTGGATACAAGGCATTCCAAGCGAACTACAGATTATCGCTGACGATGAGCTAGATTCGCTCGTAGACAAGAAACCTGCCGGGCGTTACGCTCTTCGAATTGACCCAAATGCCAACCAGGATTGGTTCAATATTCACCTGGAGCCCGAGTTGCTCGATACAACGCTCACCGAAAACGAGCAACAGCTCCTGCTCAAGGCCAAAGGTGGCTACGTGCATCTGCCAGGCAAGGGTTGGAAACGCTTCGAGCCAACCGTCGCCCTGAGGCAAAAGGAACTGCTTCTTCAGCTGGGCTTGACGGACAGTGAGTCCGCAGGAGATACACACTCCTTTCACGCCACGCAGTTGGCTGACGTACCGCTCGAGGATGCAGTAGCAGATAACTTGGCCAAGAGCATTCGGAAACGAGCCAGGGAGGTAAGCACTCGAACGCCTGCCAATATTCCCAAAGGGATCCCCACCCAGCTTCGGCCTTATCAAGAGGATGGGTTCCGGTTTCTCGCATTTCTTTCACAAAATCGATTCGGCGGTATACTCGCAGATGACATGGGTCTTGGAAAAACTCTGCAAGCCCTTACCTGGCTTACGTGGCTCAAGCTCCATCGTTCGGCAGAAGAGTCGTTCAAGTGTCTAGTAATCTGTCCCAAATCTGTAATGCATGTTTGGATGCAAGAGGTCGCACGCCATTCGCAGCTACTCACGATTTCCACCTTCGACCCAAGCTCCATGACCGCGGTCAATTGGTCCGAAAAAGGAACGGACATTCTGGTCGCCAACTACTCTCAGCTTCGAATTAATCGAAGCTTTTTCACTGAGCTAAACTGGACGGTCGCCATATTGGACGAGGGTCAGTACATCAAGAATCCGCAATCTCAAACAGCGAAGACTGCCTACGCACTACAATCTGAATACCGTATTGTCATCACAGGCACACCGGTTGAAAATCGAATTTTGGACTTGTGGAGCCTATTTGCATTCGCCATGCCTGGGCTCCTCGGAAGTCAGACCACTTTTAAGCGGCAGTACAAAGAGAAGGATCCAGACTCTCCAAAACGGCTCTTCGGACGCGTACGACACTTCATGTTGCGCCGCAGTAAACTACAAGTAGCGCCCGATTTACCGGATCGTATTGAAGAAACGCTGTCCTGTGAAATGGAAGGTGATCAACTGGACCTCTACAATGCGGAGCTAAAAGGGGTTCAAGAAAGTTTGCGGTCTATCAGCACAAAAGCGGAGTTTGACAAAGAAAGATTCAACATTCTTTCCTCTCTCCTGCGACTCCGACAGATTTGCTGTCATCCGCGACTCATCGATCCTGCTTATGCGGACATGAACAGCGCTAAATTAGAAGCTTTGCTAGATCTCGTTTCTGAACTTGAGGGCGAGGGGCACAAGGTACTCATCTTCAGCCAATTCGTCGAGATGCTCGAAATCATCCGGACCGAGCTCCAAGAGCGCGATTGCAAATACCTAATGCTGACGGGAAAAACTCGAAATCGCGAAGAACTGGTCAATCAGTTTCAAGAGGACGAGTCGATCACTGCTTTTCTTCTCTCTCTCCGCGCTGCTGGTTCTGGACTAAATTTGACCGCCGCTACCTATGTCATTCTCTACGACCCTTGGTGGAACCCCGCGGTTGAAGCCCAAGCCATAGACCGGACGCATCGGATAGGCCAACAAAACGCCGTCAATGCTTACCGCCTTACCATCAGGGACTCCGTTGAAGACAAGATTCAAAGCCTTCAACTTAAGAAGGAAACCTTAGCCAACGAGGTCGTTCAGGAAGACTCTCTCCATCAGATTCTAAATTTGGAGCGCCTAAAATCGATCCTTCAAGCGTAACTCTAGCGAGAGAGCGATCCGCCTTCAATCAGCTTGCCACTTGAGTCGGGATTAGTTCCTTTCAAAGCATCAATTGTGCTTCGGATTTAACTTGGCAACAACCACGTTATCGAAGCTGAAGTACTTCCTTACGGCTTCCAAAATCTGTTCCGGATCGTACTCCTTTACCTGATTCGGGAAATCGAGGATTTCGGAGAATTCCCGTCCTTCTCTCGCAGCTGAAGTCAAACTTCTTAGCCAGAATCCGTTCTCCTTCAGCCCAGTTTCATATCCACGAAGGTGGATCTCTTGTACTTTCTCCAAGTTTTTGACCTTAAAGCCTCTTTCCTGAAGGTCTAGAATTTCGTGGATGCCCGCATTAATGAGCAGATCCGCATTCGCTGGATCACAGGAGAAAGCGAACCCCGTGGAATAGCGCTCCGTGGGCTCACGGGTCAGATTAGCGTAGACGCCTACACCGTAGGTGCCCCCATTCTCTTCCCGCAGCGATTCACGCATTCGGATATTCAAAAGGTCGCGAACGACACTCATTAAGTATCTATTTTCTGGTGACCATTCGGCTTCTCCCGTAAACAATACTCGGACGCTCGTCTTTTCCTCCAAGCCAAAACTGATATCCACATTACGCTTACCTGGCAATGGATCATCTCCTAAGTAACGTCCCTTCTCCTCTCTCCCGATTGCCGGCAAGGATGCTAAGTAGGTCTTAGCGTAGCGCTTCATTTCCTCCAAATCGAGAGATCCTACGAAAACGAAAGTAAAGTCGCTGAAGTCCTTAAACCGATTTTTGTAGACCCCGAGCGCAAGGTACGGATCGATTTCGTTCATCAGCTCTAAGCTCAAGGGTCGATGCCGCGGATGATCACCATACAGTTCTTTTTCAAGAGCATCCTGGAAAACGGATTGGGGCGATTTCTCGCGATTAACAATCATTGCCCGCAACCGCGTTTCGAGTGAGCCGTAGGCTTCCTCATCAAGTCGTGGCTGTGTCGCTTGCAGGTAAAGCAATTTAAAAAAGGTTTCCAAGTCTTTAGGCGACGACGCTCCGCTAAACCCCTCGTACTGATCGGATATGTAGGGCGATACGTTTACGGACTCGCCGGCTAATCGCTTGTCCAACTGGATCGAGTTGAACGGTCCCACTCCGCTTTCTCCAAGAATCATCGTAGACATGATGGCAGACAAGTACTCGTCATCCATTACTAGACTGTGCCCACCCGGACTGAACGAATTCATGAGGATCTCATCATTCTGAAACTCCGTTCGTTTCAGGATAACGTTTACTCCGTTTGATAGTTCCCACAAATAAGTATCCAACTTCTCATCATAGTCCTCTTTGGCAATTTCCCCTGGTTCTGGAATCGTCGCTAATAGCGGTATGTCCAAAAACTCGTCTTCGTACGGTTCAAGCTCAATTTCGTTCGACACTTTTAACGCCGCAACCAGCTCTGACTCGCTTGGTAATTCAAGTCCCTCCTTTTCTGGCCCACTAAAAAGGGCTACCCGATTCTCCTTCTGGGCAAATCCCTCGCCGATCGCGTTCACTTCCGCGAGAGTAATATCAGCGAGAAAAGCCTCGGTCATTTCTAGCTCCATCTCTATGCCGGGAATAGGCTCATCGACAGTAAAGGCACGCGTGTATTCGCTGGCGTAGCTATCCGAATCCGTCTTGTCCCGCTCCTCGTACGCGTTTTCCAGCGATCTCAGAACGTCCGCTTTCACGCGTTCAAGCTCGCTACTAGTGAATCCATCTCGTACCGCCCGGTTGGTCTCGCCAATCAGAGCATTCAGCCCTTCTTGATACCGCTCGCCTAAGAAAACAACCGACTGCTGCAGTGCTTCCTTCTCGCGAGCGATGCGATTGCTTCCGGCATTCGCTTGGATGAACGGAGGATTTGGCTCACGTGATCTCTCGTCTAATCGACGGTTGAGCATCCCAAAATAAAGGCGTTCTATAATCATGTGACGGTAGTCCGCTGCACTGCTGTCCGGGCCGACCGGCTGCTTGGTGAGCATGCGAAACGAGGCGATCGTCAACTCGGGGTCCGTTTCGATTGAGAAAAGCGTCTCCTCATGGACTGGTACCTCCGTCGGTGTTCGCTCTGGAGCGTTTTCTGGGTTCTCTAAGGAACTAAACGTATCGATGATCTTTTGCTCGATGTCGTTCTTGTCGATATCCCCTACGACAATGACTCCCATTAGATTCGGCCGGTACCAATCGTTGTAAAACTCTTCAAATCGCTCTCTTGGCGCATTTCCCACGACAATCATCGAACCGATCGGGTTTCGATCCGCATAGTTTGACTTGAAGTAGATGAACGGTCTCTGACGCTCGCTCAATCGCTCGCCGACACCCTGTCTGGAACGCCATTCCTCTAGGATAACGCCTCGCTCCTTTTCAATTTCAAGCGGATCCAGCGTCAGCCCGTCCGCCCAATCTTCAAGAATTTCAAACCCCGTCGAAAGCAAACTGGGATTGTCCGTCGGGAGCTGCAGCATGTACACTGTCTCGTTGTAGGATGTGTACGCGTTGACGTGTGAACCGAATCGCATGCCGGCGCGCTCCATAAAATCGACGATTTCACTCTTGGCAAATCGCCGCGTACCATTGAACGCCATGTGCTCGAGGAAGTGTGCCAAGCCTCGCTGACTCTGATTCTCCTGCAGGGAACCCGCATTGACGACCAATCTTAGAAAGACACGACCTTCAGGCTTCTTGTTCTCTCGAACGTAGTACTTCAGCCCATTTTCGAGCTGCCCTACAATGATACTCTTGTCGACAGGAAGCGGGTCGTCCAGATTCCAGCTCTTTTCCTGAGCCAGTCCAAAGTTCCAAACGTTAAGACCAAGCGCTATCGCGAATATCCGGTAATTCCAAAAGTGGGTCATAGAGAAAATTGTGTATCGCTTTGAAAACGGCCGAATCGGAATTCTTACTGCAATTTTCCAGCCGAGTGACCAACCATGCCACTGCCGATGAACAAGGCAAGCCTCAGCTAGAACATCACACTAATAATTAGCATGTAGGCAATAAACCGATACCTATTGAGAGGCTTTCATAACAGAGCTCCTACCTTTGAGGTAATCAACTCGTGGGAAATCACCCCATCCCCGCTCTATCCAATTCCAAAAACTTCCCTTCAACTAGGGTTCGACCTAAAAAGGATCAGCACAACGTCTAACCACTCAATTCTAGCCCAAGTTCAGATTAATGGTGAAATCTGATGCTTACCAACTCATTGCTTCCCTCCGATTTTGACCACCTGCACCGTTTTTTGCTTTTGAGTGAATAGCAACCGCTGTTTCTAAATATCGAAATTTGAGCCCGATTTTTTAAAGAAATGCCATAAAATCTCTTTAGTCGTTTTTAGTCTTGTTAAGGTCTAGAGCATTGGCTCCTCTGAGAATCAATATATGAAAAGAGCACTTATAACTGGAATCACGGGCCAGGACGGCTCCTACCTGGCAGAGCTTCTTCTCGCTAGAGGCTATGAAGTGCATGGAGTAATTCGAAGAGCTTCCACTTTCAACACAGCTCGCATTGACCACCTGTACCAAGATCCACACATCAATGGCGTAAAGCTCTTTCTCCACTACGGGGATCTCGCCGATTCTGTGCAAATGGTGAAGCTCCTCTACGATCTACAACCCGATGAGATTTACAATCTGGGGGCCCAAAGCCATGTAAGGGTTTCGTTCGACGTTCCTGAATATACGGGTGACGTTGTCGGTGTTGGAGCCATCCGAATATTGGAGGCAATCAGAGAGGCTCAGCTCGTCGATAAAGTCCGTTTTTACCAAGCCTCCTCATCCGAGATGTTCGGCAAAGTGCAAGAAGTCCCACAAACCGAGACGACTCCCTTTTGGCCAAGATCCCCTTACGGATGTGCAAAAATGTACGCCCATTGGCTCACGGTCAATTATCGCGAGTCCTACAATCTCTTCGCATGCAGCGGTATTCTCTTCAACCACGAATCTCCTAGACGTGGCGAAACCTTCGTAACGCGGAAAATCACCAGAGCCGCCACCCGGATCAAGCTAGGGCTCCAGGAAAAATTATATCTGGGCAATCTAGACGCTCAACGTGACTGGGGCTACGCCAAAGAATACGTCGAAATGATGTGGCTGATGTTGCAACAAGACAGTCCCGACGACTACGTTATCGCGACTAACGAGACTCATTCGGTCAAGGAATTCATCATCGAAACCTTCAATCAACTCGACCTCGACTGGGAGAAGTATGTGGAGTATGATAATCGCTACGAAAGACCCGCAGAGGTGGATCTTTTAATCGGAAACCCCGCTAAAGCAAAAAAGCAACTCGGGTGGGAGCCCAAGGTGAAATTCAAAGAGCTCGTCAAGATCATGGTGGACGCAGACCTTAAACTTGCGAGTGACGAGGCGAAAATAAAGATTGCTCTAGCATAACCATTATAAACGACTGATTCCCTATTCGGTTTCTTAAAATTTTTCTGAGTCAAGCGAACTGCTGTATGAATAGAGCTGTATAGTAATTTTCGTTCGGTATTAAAATTCCATGAACCCAAGTTCCAAAATCTACATCGCAGGTCATAACGGAATGGTTGGAGGCGCGGTTGTTCGCCACTTAGTGTCACTTGGCTACGAGAATATTATCAATCGCGAAAGATCGGAGCTTGATCTAGCCAATCAAGCCGACACCAGATCGTTTTTTGCCAATAGCAAACCCGATATTGTGATTATGGCGGCGGCAAAGGTGGGAGGTATCCATTCTAATAATACATATCCGGCGATTTTTCTCTATGAGAATTTGGCGGTCGCAACCAATACCATAGATTCCGCATTTAGAGCGGGTACGGAACGTTTTCTTTTTCTTGGTAGTTCATGCATCTACCCCAAATTCGCTTCCCAGCCAATCAAAGAGAGCTCACTTCTTACGGATACGCTTGAACCGACCAACGAGGCCTACGCCATAGCAAAAATTGCAGGTCTCAAACTCTGCGAGTATTACCGGAAGCAATACGGTGTCCTGTTTCATTCTTTAATGCCCACCAACCTCTACGGCCAAGGGGACAACTACCATCCTGAGAACTCCCATCTCTTGCCAGCACTGATAGGAAGATTCCACGAAGCGAAGTTGGCTAACAGGGAATCCGTCACTATTTGGGGGACAGGAACTCCACGTAGGGAGCTGATGAATGTAGATGACCTCGCCGACGCGATTACCCATGTGCTAAGCCTCGAAGATCCACCCGATCTTATAAACGCGGGAACCGGCGTTGACCATAGCATCATGGAGATCGCTGAAATCGTAAAAAGAATCGTGGGCTTTGAAGGCGAAATTAAAACGGATCCAAGCAAACCCGATGGAACTCCTCGTAAACTGCTTGACGTCAGCCTGTTGAAAAAGTACGGATGGTCATCCGGAATCCCTCTCGAAAAGGGCATCGCCGATACTTATGAATGGTACCTTCAAGAGCGAGAATCTGGGAAATTGAGATCTGTCTAGGGGAGCATATCCGCTTAATGACTACCATACCCTGCCTTTTTTCTCGGCCATTGGCCCCTTTCCATTTGGTTTGCTTCAGAAAATAAAAAGTGAGCAGAAAAGTACTGATAACCGGCATCGGGGGACAAGACGGCTACTTCCTCACAAGACTTCTTCTAGATAAAAACTACGAGATCCACGGTCTCCTCCGGGAAAAACCATCGAATGGAATCGGCAGTCTCGCCTACCTCGAGGAGAGTCAAAGATCGCAAATCGTATTGTACGAATCGAACGTCTCAAACAAACGATTTATCGACGGGCTTGTAGCCGAAAACCAGTTCGACGATATCTATCACCTCGCAGCTCAAAGCTCGGTCGCTAGAAGTATCCAACACCCTCGGGAAACGATCGAGACCAACGTTCTCGGTCTTACCAATATCGCGACCTCCATACGCGACCGATCCCCTCAAACACGACTCCTTTTTACCGGCAGTTCCGAAATGTTCGGCGACATCACCTCTGGCGAACAACCCGAGAGCACCCCTGCCCAACCCCAAAGTCCCTATGGGCTGACCAAGGAATTCGGCTACCAGCTGGTGAGAACCTACCGGAACCACTACGGCCTCTGGGCCGCGACCGCAATTCTGTTCAACCACGAAAGCGAATTTCGCGGTGAGCAGTTCGTCACTAAGAAAATCATACGCTCGGTCGTACGAATCGCGGCGGGTTTCGACGATGTCCTTTGTCTCGGTAATATCTACGCGGAACGGGATTGGGGGTATGCAGGTGACTATATGGATGGCGTCATACGCGTAATGGAACGAAACGAGCCCGACGACTTTGTATTCGCCACCGGAAAGCTACACTCCGTTAAGGATTTTGTGAATACTACGTTTAGGCACGTAGGGATCGACCTCGAATGGTCTGGCGACGGCCTTCACGAAGTCGCTCGAAACCGCTCTTCCCAAAAACTAGTCGTCGAAATCGATAAGCGCTTCTACCGCCCAGGAGATTTAAAAGGCACCTGCGGCGAGGCCTCAAAAGCGAAACTCCTGCTCGGCTGGGAACCCCAGACGAATCTCAGCAGCATCATATCAAGGATGATTTCCCATGAGCATGATACTACACTCCCGTGAATAACATTCTCCCGATTTGTGCCGTTCATCTCGAACAAATCCCGGCAACCTTGAACGCTAAATCAAGGTTTTCGCGATCGTATCGGCTCGGCCTAAAAACGGTTCACATCGATCTCACTACACGATATGGCCATGGGGGGGTTCTGTAAAATATACGTCACGGGCCCAAACATAGGATACTCGTTGCAACAAGTCAGTTATCTTATCTCGTGTAGTACCAACCGGCGGAATCAAATTCGCCCAGATCGGCTGTCTCTCATACTTAAAATAGTCCATGTATTGAGAAATCCAAAACGAGTGGACAAATCCCAAACGTTTCAGAGAGATCTTAAAATTCTCGATAAATACTCTGCCACGCAGTGAACGTGTCTTAGTTTGGGGATAATCTCTCGAGCACGCTATGTATTCATCAATGTGTTTTATAACTCCCCCAGCCTGAGCTATCCGCTGCCAGTAGTCGTAGTCCATGCTACAATGCAATTTTTGATCAAGCAACCCGATTTTTTTCATGATCTTTCGACTCCAGAACGTCGCTGGTTGGCAAATAAAGCACTCTCCTTGAAATTTTTCCCAATTCCAATCCTGGGTGCGGTAATCCTGCGTAACGTTTCCATCAAAATCGATGTAGTGTGCTTTCCCGTACAAAAGATCTGTTGATGGGTGAGTACGCCAGTGATCGATCACTTTCCCCAAGGAACCAGGTAAGAGAACATCATCACTATTCAAAAATCCAATGATGTCGCCATTACACCGCTTCAAACCCTTGTTGATTGCGTGTGCTTGTCCTAGGTCTCGCTCTACCCTCACCTCAGCAAAGCTCTCAAACGATTTCAACACACTGAGGGTCTCGTCGTCTGACTCAGAATCGAAGACGATTATCTCAATCGGCCCACAATCCTGAGACACGATGCTTTCTAAGCATTTTTCAATGAATAGCCCTTGCTGAAACGAGGGAACAACTATCGAAATCAGATGATTGTCTAGTTTGGTATCTGCCATTTTCTG
>Ga0213868_10003227_pt1 | contig 15288 bp, 11 predicted proteins | sample PICome_9_FD_160087 | JGI IMG/M metagenome (GOLD analysis project Ga0213868, IMG submission 160087) | Coastal seawater microbial communities near Pivers Island, North Carolina, United States - PICO127 | ecosystem: Environmental > Aquatic > Marine > Coastal | place: USA: North Carolina...
TATGATGTTGAGTTTTATGCTGAAGATGCGGGCAGAACAGAAAATGAATTTCTTGCTAAAGTATGTGAAGAAGTAATAAAGTCTGGTGCTACAGTTTTAAATATTCCTGATACTACTGGATATTGTCTGCCTGAAGAGTATGGTGATAAAATTAAATTCCTAATTAATAATGTTAATGGAATTGAAAATGTGACTATTTCATGTCATTGCCACAATGACCTAGGACTTGCTACAGCAAATTCTATTTATGGTGTAATTAATGGAGCTAGACAAATTGAATGTACTATTAACGGTATAGGTGAAAGAGCAGGAAACACATCACTGGAAGAAGTTGTTATGATATTAAAACAACATTCAGATCTAGGTCTTTACACCAACATTGACTCAAAGCTTCTTAATGACATAAGTCAAAAAGTTTCTGACTTAATGGGAATGCCAGTTCAACCAAATAAAGCAATTGTTGGTTCCAATGCTTTTGCACATAGCTCGGGAATTCATCAGGATGGAGTGATTAAAAAAAGAGAAACTTATGAAATAATTAACCCTTCTGATGTAGGGGTTGATAAATCTTCTATAGTTTTGACTGCAAGAAGTGGAAGAGCTGCACTAGCTTTTAGGATGAAGGAATTCGGAGTAAATTTGAGCAAGAAAGAGCTTGATGAGGTTTATAATGAATTCTTAATTGTAGCTGATAAAAAGAAAGAAGTTACCGAATCTGATTTTCCGATTATGCTTAAAAATCAAAATATTAAATATGGCTAATACACTTTTTGACAAAGTATGGGATTCTCATGTGATTGAGAAAATTGAAGATGGACCTGACATTTTATTTATTGATAAACATTTTATTCATGAAGTCACTAGCCCTGTTGCATTTGTAGGACTTAAAAACAGAAAACTTAAAGTAATGTTCCCTGAAAGAACATTTGCAACTGCTGATCACAATACTCCTACATTAAATCAACATTTACCAATAAAAGACGAATTATCTGCCTTACAGGTTAAGACATTAGAAAAGAATTGTAATGAACATGGTATAGATTTTTGGGGATTAGGACATAAAAAAAATGGTATTGTTCATGTTATTGGGCCTGAAAACGGAATTACTCAGCCTGGACTTACAATTGTTTGTGGTGATTCTCATACTTCTACACATGGGGCTTTTGGTGCAATTGCATTTGGAATTGGCACATCTGAGGTCGAAATGGTTTTAGCTTGTCAATCTATAATGCAGCAAAAACCAAAAAAAATGAGAATTAATGTGGATGGAGAACTAAATCGATATGTAACACCCAAAGATGTGGCTTTATATATAATATCAAAGCTATCTTCTTCAGGAGCTACTGGTTATTTTGTTGAGTACTCTGGTAGAGTTTTCAAAGAAATGAGCATGGAAGGAAGAATGACTGTTTGTAATTTAAGTATAGAAATGGGAGCTAGAGGCGGAATGATTGCTCCAGATAACAAGACATATGAATATATAAAAGGCAAAGAATATGCTCCTAAGGATCAAGAATGGGATAAAGCTGTAACGTACTGGTCCTCATTGAAAACTGATGAAGGAGCTATTTTTGACAAAGAATATAATTTTATAGGAAAAGATATTGAACCTATGATTACATATGGAACTAATCCTGGGATGGCAATACCTATTTCTAAATCCATCCCTTCTTCAGACACTTCAGACTCAAAAACTTCATACAAAAAAGCACTAAACTATATGGAATTTAAAGAAGGGGATCAGATGATTGGTAAAAAAATTGATTATGTATTTCTAGGAAGTTGTACAAATGGAAGAATTGAAGATTTTAGAGTTTTTGCTAATTTAATTAAGGGTAAAAGAAAATCAGATAATGTTGATGCTTGGCTTGTGCCAGGCTCACATAAAGTACTTAAAAGCATTAAAGATGAAGGTATATTAGATGTTTTAACTGATTCAGGTTTTAAATTAAGAGAACCGGGTTGTTCTGCTTGTTTAGCAATGAATGATGATAAAATACCTAAGGGAAAATATGCAGTAAGTACAACCAATAGGAATTTTGAGGGTAGACAAGGTCCCGGTGCTAGAACTCTTCTAGCTAGCCCTTTAGTTGCAGCAGCTACTGCCATTACAGGAAAAATAACAGATCCAAGAGAAATTATTTAATATGGCTTACGATAAATTTGAAATACTAAAGAGTACTGGAGTTCCTTTGAACATAGATAATGTTGACACAGATCAAATAATCCCAGCAAGATTTTTAAAAGCAACTGAAAGAAAAGGTTTTGGCGATAATTTATTTAGAGATTGGAGATATAATTCTGATGGCTCCTCTATTGATTCATTCCCTCTAAATAATCAAAAGTATAATGGTAAAATATTAGTTGCTGGTAAGAATTTTGGATGTGGATCATCTAGAGAACATGCTGTTTGGGCAATATATGATTATGGTTTTAGAGCAGTGGTGTCGAGTTTTTTTGCTGATATATTTAAAAATAATTGTCTAAATATTGGAGTCCTTCCAATTCAAGTTTCTGACTCTTTCTTATCAGAAATTTTTTCTCAAATAGATAATGACTCAGAAAGTCTATTTGAAATCAATCTTGAAAATCAAGAGTTTATAATTAAAAAATTAGCCAAGAAAGAAGTATTTAATATAAGTCTTTATAAAAAAGGTAATATGTCTAATGGGTATGATGATATTGATTATTTATTAAATAAAAAGGAAGAAATTTTTAGATTTGCCAATAAATTTATTTTTTAATGACTCGCTCAATAGAAATAATGGACACGACTCTAAGAGATGGCGAGCAAACATCTGGAGTTTCTTATTCCCCTAAAGAAAAACTAACAATTTCTAAACTATTAATAGAAGAATTAAAAATTGATAGAATCGAAGTTGCGTCTGCAAGAGTTTCTGATGGTGAGCTCAATTCTGTTAGAGGAATAACTGCCTGGGCGAAAGAAAATAATCATCTTCAAAGAATTGAAGTTTTAACTTTTATTGATAATTACAAATCAATAGAATGGTTAATTAAATCTGGATGTAAAGTTCAAAATTTACTTACAAAAGGGTCTCTAAATCACCTAGAACATCAATTAAAAAAAACACCAACTGAACACTTTGAAGATATTTCAAAAATAATTCAAAATGCTGAAAAAAATTCAATCCAAACTAATATTTATCTCGAGGATTGGAGTAATGGTATGAAAAATAGTAAAGAATATGTTATTGAATTTTTAAGCTTCTTATATGAACAGAAAATAAAGAGAATACTTTTACCTGACACTCTTGGTATATTAACACACACAGAAACTTATGACTTTATTAAAGAAGTAAAATCAAAATTTCCTAATTTTCATATCGACTTTCATGGTCATAATGACTATGATCTTAGTGTAAGCAATTCAATGGAAGCAATTAGAGCAGGTTGTAATGGATTACATTTAACTATAAACGGGATGGGTGAAAGAGCAGGAAACACACCTCTTTCAAGTGCAGTAGCAGCTATTAAAGATTTTTTACCTAACATTAAAATTAATGTAGATGAAAAAAGTTTGTTTAAAGCAAGTAAACTAATTTCAACTTTTTCAGGTCAAACAGTTTCTTCTAATAAACCAATTGTTGGAGAAAATGTTTTTACACAAACTGCTGGAGTTCATGCTGATGGAGATAATAAAAAGAATCTTTACTTTAATAACTTAAATCCTAACAGATTTGGAAGAAAAAGAAAATACGCTCTTGGCAAAACATCTGGAAAAGCAAATATCAAGAAAAATTTAGATGAACTTGGAATTAAACTAAATGAAGAGGAATTAGAAATTATTACATCTAAAGTTATTGAACTTGGTGATAAAAAAGAGAAGGTTACAATTGAAGATTTGCCATATATAATAAGTGATGTTCTAGATTATCCTACAAAGAAAAAAAATATATTAATTGAGTCTTATGTTTTAACTCATGCTAAAACGCTTAGACCTTCTGCATCATTGTCATTAATAATAAATGGTAAATTATTCCAAGAAAGTTGCTCAGGTGATGGTCAATTTGATGCTTTTATGAATGCATTAAAAAAAATATATTCTAATCAAAAAAAAGAACTTCCAAAATTAATAGACTATGCTGTTAGAATTCCTCCAGGAAGTGATTCTGATGCATTTTGTGAAACTACAATTACGTGGGACTCTGGTTTAAAAAAATTTAAGACAAGAGGACTAGATACAGATCAAACAGTTTCTGCAATTAAGGCAACTGAAAAAATGTTAAACACTTAAAATATGAAATTAAAAATAGCTATACTTCCTGGTGATGGAATTGGGCCAGAGGTTACAAATGAATCAATAAAAGTTCTTAATTGTATTGCCAAAAAATTTAATCATGATGTTGAAATGAGTACTGGATTAGTTGGAGCTATTGCAATAGATCAATATAATGATCCTTATCCTGACGAAACACATAAACTATGTTCTGAATCAGATGCAATTTTATTTGGCGCTATTGGTGATCCAAAGTATGATAATGATCCGAAAGCAAAAATAAGACCAGAACAAGGTCTACTTAAATTAAGAAAAAAATTAGGCCTTTACGCAAATTTAAGACCTACCAAAGTTTTTGATTCACTTCTAGAGATGTCACCAATCAAGGAAGATAGAATAGCTGGAACTGATATACTTTTTGTCAGGGAGCTAACTGGTGGAATTTATTTTGGTGAAAGAGGTAGAAAAAATGATGATAACTTTGCATTTGACACATGCCAATATTCAAGAGATGAAATTGTTAGAATTGCTAAAATGGGATTTGAATATGCAGAAAAAAGATCTAAGAAACTCTGTAGTGTTGATAAAGCCAATATTCTTGAGACCTCTAGACTTTGGAGAGAAACAGTTCAAAGCATGGAAAAAGATTACCCTAATGTAAAAGTTTCATATGAATTTGTTGATGCTGTTGCAATGAGATTAATTCAATGGCCTAGCTCATACGACGTTTTAATAACATCAAATCTATTTGGAGATATTTTGACTGATGAAGCATCTGTAATTTCTGGTTCAATGGGCTTGATGCCTTCTGCTTCTGTAGGAATAGATAACGCCTTGTATGAACCTATTCATGGTTCTTATCCTGAAGCTACAGGTAAAAAGATAGCAAATCCACTAGCTTCAATTCTATCACTTTCTATGATGCTAGATTATACTTTTAATTTAAAAGATGAGGTAAACATTATAAATAAAGCAGTTGAAAGTTCACTTATTAATGGTTATACTACTCCAGATCTTAGCAATAATCAAGAGTCTTATTCTACTAATCAAGTAGGAGACTATATAGTGAATTTTATCGAAAAAAATTAAAGAATATAATCTGTTGAAATAAAGTTAGAATCATTAGAATCTAACAATTTTTTTAGTATTCTATTATTATGAACATTATCCTTTGAGGCTACAAATGTTCTTATAGAGAAAGCTCTTAAAGCATCATGAACACTTAAAGTACTAACAGCAGAATTTTTTCTACCAGTAAAAGGATAAATGTCTGGACCTCTTTGACAAGAGCTGTTGAGATTTACTCTACAAACTAAGTTAGCAAGTGTATCTATCAATGGACCTATTTTTTTTGTGTCACTTCCAAAAAGACTTACCTGTTGGCCATATTCAGAATTTGCCATATCATCTAAGGGCTTATCTATATTTTTAAAAGGAATAATTGGAACCACAGGACCAAATTGTTCTTCTTCAAATACTTTCATAGAATTATCAACTGGATATAAAACAGCAGGATAGCAATAGTTATTTGTTAATTCACCTCCTTTTTTATTTATAACTGATGCACCTTTAGAGATAGCATCTGCAATCAGATCCTTAATATATTGAGGTTTAGACGGTTCTGGAAGAGGAGTAAGAAAAGCATCTTTATCCCATGGCATTCCAAATTTAAGATTATCAACAGCCTCAGAAAATCTTTTATTAAACTCTTCAGCAATTGATTCGTGAACATAAAGCACTTTCAAAGCTGTACACCTTTGACCATTATAAGAAAGAGATCCGGAAATACATTCTTGAATGGTTAAATTCATATCAGCATCAGGCAATATAATTGCAGGATTTTTAGCTTCTAACCCTAAAACTAATCTTAACCTATTCTTATTTGGGTGTTGATCTTGTAATGCAACAGCAGATGAACTATGACCTATTAACGCTAAAACATCTACATAACCTGTTTGCATGATTGGAGGGCAAATTTTTCTACCTCTACCAAATAAAATATTTACAACTCCAGGAGGAAAACACTCCTTAAATGCCTTCAAAAGTGGAGCAATTAAAAGAACACCATGTTTAGCAGGTTTAAATATTGTAGTATTTCCCATTAAAATTGCAGGAATCAAGAGACAGAAAGTTTCATTTAGAGGATAATTGTATGGCCCTAGACACAAAACTACACCTAATGGGCCTCTCCTAATATGAGCATTAATCCCAGAATCTTTTTCAAACCTTGAAGATGATCTGTCTATATTTTTATACTCATCAATTGTATCATAGATATATTTTACTGTTCTATCAAATTCCTTTTCTGAGTCATTTTTATTCTTACCTATCTCCCACATTAAAAGGTTAACAATTAAATCTCTATGGTCAATCATTTTATCAGCAAATCTTTTCATGCACTTTAGCCTATCTCTGACCTTCATAGTTGGCCATTTACCTTGTCCTCGACCAAAAGCATTTTTTGCTGATTCTAAGGCTTCTAACGCAGACTCTGAATCCATATCAGGAATTGAACCAAGTAGAGTTGGGGAATATGGAGTATCAGGATTAGAGTCAATAGTTGAGAAAACATCAGATGTTTCACCATTCCATTTCTTTATCTCACCATTTACTAAGTATTCTCTGCAATGTAATTGATCTATTTTAAAACTTATCATAAACTTATTATTTATGTTAAAAATCGTAATGTTTCTGGTTTGTAGTTTAAATATTCTCCAAAGAAACCATTTTCTTTCATTTTCTTTGTCAAGTCATTTAAATCTTTAGAAAACTTTAACTCTATTCCAACTATAGCTGAAGTATATTCTCTATTATTCTTTTTTACATATTCAAAGAATGTAATATCATCATTTTCCCCAAGAACATTATTTACAAATTCTTTTAAGGCTCCCGATCTTTGAGGAAATTTAACAATAAAATAATGCTTTAATTTTGAGAAAAGCAAAGCTCTTTCTTTTATTTCATTCATTCTGATTATATCATTATTGCCTCCACAAATTATTATACCAATATTTTTATTAATAAATTTTTTGTGATACATTTCAAATGCAGATATACCTATTGCTCCTGCAGGCTCGACAACAATTCCATCTTTATTATACAAGTCTAAAATAGTTTGGCAAATTTTACCTTCAGGTACAACAAGTAAATCATCTAAGTGTTCTTTACAAATTTCAAAAGGTATCTTTCCAATTTTTTTTATAGACACACCATCTACAAAGTTATCTATTTTATCTAGTTCAATTATTTTTTTTTGTTCAAGTGATTTCAACATAGCAGGAGCTCCTTCTGCTTCTACTCCAATAATTTTGGTTTTAGGTGATAACTTATTAAAAACAGTTATAATCCCAGAAATCAAACCACCACCACCAATTGGAATAATTAGGTAATCAAAATGTTTATCAATTTGGTCTAAAATCTCTAAAGCAATAGTACCTTGACCTTCGATAACAGTATTGTCATCAAAGGGATGAATAAAAATTGTATTTTCATTAATCTGTTTTTGAGCCTCTTTTTGAGCATCATCAAAACTATCACCTATTAGAACAATTTTAATATAATCTCCACCAAACATTCTAACTCTATCTACTTTCTGTTTTGAAGTAGTTTCTGGCATATAAACTGTTCCAAATATTTTAAGTTTTTCACAAGAATATGCAAAACCTTGGGCATGATTACCTGCACTTGCACAAATAATTTGCTTGTTTTGAGTATTATTGAGATTGAGTGATTTTATTTTATTAAATGCACCTCTAATTTTAAAAGATCTAACTTTTTGAACATCTTCTCTTTTAAAAAACACTCTTGAGTTAAACTCATTGGATAACCTCTCACTTATTTCTAACGGAGTAACTATGGATACATCTTTTAGATTATCCAATGCATTTCTTACACCATTTAAATTAGGTAGTTGCATTTATCATAATGCTTTTTTCATTGAAGTCATATGTTGCCTTAGTTCATCACCTATAATTTCAATAGAATGGAATCTTATAGAATCATTAATTTCAATTAATTTTTTATTATCAACTGAGTTGGAATTTTTAGAAAAGGTATTGGATCCTATCACATCAATATCAATATTTACAAAGAAGTTTGACAATAGATTAATTGCTTCATTATTAAATAAATAACATCCATATTCTGCAGTATCAGAAATAATACTATTCATTTCATAAAGTTTTTTACGAGATATTAAATTAGCAATTAAAGGAAGTTCATGAAGAGATTCATAGTAAGCAGATTCTTCTTTTATTCCAGCTTCAACCATTGTTTCAAATGCTAACTCAACTCCTGCTTTTACAAAAGCAATCATTAAGATTCCATTGTCAAAATAATCTTGTTCTGAAATTTCTTGATCAGTTGGAGTTGTTTTTTCAAAAGCAGTTTGACTAGTTTTCTCTCTCCAATCTAGAAGTTCTTTATCATCATTATCCCAATCTTTCATCATAGTTTCAGAAAAGTTACCAGATAAAATATCATCCATATGCTTTATAAATAATGGGGATAGAATAGATTTTAGTTCTTCAGACAATTCATAAGCTTTTATTTTTGCTGGATTTGACAATCTATCCATCATATTTGTGATTCCTCCATGTTTAAGTGACTCAGTAATTGTCTCCCAACCATGTTGAATAAGTTTAGATGCAAATGCTGGATCTACTCCCAACTCAATCATTCTATTAAAAGAAAGTATTGAACCTGTCTGAAGCATACCACAAAGAATTGTTTGCTCTCCCATTAAGTCAGATTTCACTTCTGCAACAAAAGAAGATTCAAGTACACCTGCAGTATGAGATCCAAGAGAAACTGCATAAGCTTTTGCAGAATCAAAACCTATATTATTTATATCATTTTCTGGATGAACTGCAATTAAAGTTGGAACACCAAAACCTCTTAAGTACTCTTCTCTTACTTCAGATCCAGGAGATTTAGGCGCAACCATTATTACTGTTATATCTGGCCTGACTTTAACACCCTCTTCAACAATATTAAAGCCATGAGAATAAGATAAAATTGAATTTTTTTTCATTAATGGCATTAACTGTTTAACAACAGGAGTATGATTTTTATCAGGAGTTAAATTAATGACTAAGTCTGATTTTGGGATTATTTCATCAAAGTTACCAACTGAAAAACCATTTGATGATGCATTTAAAAATGATTGTCTTTTTGAATCTATCGATGATTGTCTTAACACGAATGAAATATCAAGGCCAGAATCTCTCATATTTAATCCTTGATGCAAGCCTTGTGCTCCACAGCCAACAATTGCAATTTTTTTATCTTTTAAAAATTCTACTCCGTCTGCAAATTCTTCAGAATCCATAAATCTACATCTACCTAGCTGCATTAATTTTTCTCTAAATGATAAGCTATTAAAATAATTTTTCATTGTTTTTATTTTTGATTTTTAAAAGTATTCAAAATTTCTGATATACCCATTTTTTCTTTTGAAACCGCAATTCTTCCAGATCTTGTAAATTGAAGAAGACCATATTCTGATAAATCTTTGTAAAGTTTTTCTGTATCATCTCTAAAACCAGTTTTTTCTATAACAAAAAAGTCAGGATTAACAGTTACAATTCTTGCATTAGATTCTTTAATTACATTCTGAATATGTCTTTCTTCAAAAAGAGATGATGACTTCATTTTATAAAGAGCTGACTCTTGAAAAATTGTTTCATTATCAGTATGATAAAAAACTCTAATAACTTCAACTTGTTTTTCAATCTGCTTAGCTACTTTCTCAACACCCTCTTTAGTCATCTTTACAACTATTATAAATCTATAAACATCTTTTATCTCGCATTCAGAAGTAGTAAAACTTTCAATATTTATGTGACGTTTTAAAAAAATTGCAGAAAGTCTGTGTAATAGACCAACATTATTTTCAGTATAAACTGAGATTGTATAATTTATTTTATTTTCCATTTAACTTAATCTTACATCAGAAACCGATGCACCTGATGGTATCATCGGAAAAACATTATTTTCTTTTTCTACGCATATCTCCAAAACATACGGCTTCTTCGATTTAATCATTCTTTCAACTGCAGGCTTTAAATCTTTCCTATCCTTTACTCTCTCAGAATCTAAATAATAACCTTTGGCAATAGCTACAAAATCTGGATTCACCATTTCAGTTGAAGCATATCTTTTATCAAAAAATAATTGTTGCCATTGACGAACCATTCCTAAAAAATCATTATTTAACACAACTATTTTAACTGGAATTTGTAATTGAAAAATTGTGCCTAATTCTTGAATAGTCATTTGATAACCACCATCACCAATTACAGCAACAACTTCTCTTTTTAATGCTCCCATTTTTGCTCCCATTGCAGCAGGAAGAGCAAATCCCATTGTACCTAGACCACCTGATGTAATATTACTTTTAGATTGAATAAAGTTAGCATACCTACATGCAACCATTTGATGTTGACCTACATCAGTAACAATAATAGCATCTCCTTTAGTGTATTCATTAATAGCAATTATTGATTCACCCATAGTTAGCCCATCTTTGACTGGGTTTAAATCAGAATTAATAACTTTTTCAAATTCAATTTTCATTAAATCATCAAACCTGCTAATCCATTTGTCATGTATTTTCTTTTGTATTTTTTTGGTAATAAGCTTTAGAGATTCTTTACAGTCTCCAATTACTGGAACATCTACATTAATATTCTTATTTATCTCTGCTGGATCGATATCAAGATGGATTATTTTTGCTTGTGATGCATAAGTTTTAGGATCACCAGTTACTCTATCATCGAACCTCATTCCAACAGCAATAAGCAAATCACACTCATTAGTTAAAATATTAGGGCCATAATTCCCATGCATTCCAACCATTCCAACATTTAATTCATGGGAAGTTGGAAGTGCAGATAAGCCAAGAATTGTCCATGCTGCAGGGATTCCACTTTTTTCAACAAAGTCTTTAAATTCAGTTTCTGCATTTCCTAGAATTACACCTTGTCCCCATACAATAAAAGGTTTTTTCGCTTTATTAATTAACTCAACTGCATTGTCTATAGATGTATTATTAATAGTAGGAAATGGATTATAGCTTCTTATACCCTTACATTTAGAATATTTATAGTCAAATAATTCAAATTGAGCATCTTTAGTTATGTCTATCAAAACAGGACCCGGTCTTCCTGATCTAGCAATATAAAAAGCTTTTGCAAAAATTTCAGGAATTTCAGCTGCTTTTGTTATTTGATAATTCCATTTAGTAACAGGCATTGAAATTCCAATAATATCTGTTTCTTGAAATGCGTCAGAGCCTAAAAGATGTGAAGCTACTTGACCTGTTATACAAACAATTGGAGTTGAGTCAATTTGTGCATCTGCAATACCAGTAACTAAATTAGTTGCACCTGGTCCAGATGTTGCGATTGCAACACCAACTTTTCCTGAAGATCTTGCATATCCCTGCGCTGCATGAACTGCTCCCTGCTCGTGTCTTGCCAAAACATGTTTTAACTTATCTTGAAACTTATAGAATTCATCATAAACAGGCATTATAGCTCCTCCTGGGTAACCCCAGACCAAATCAACACCCTCATTTAATAAAGAATGAACTACGGCTTCAGCTCCACTTATATTTTTATTTTTCATATCACTTATTCATCTGTAACACATCCATTTGATGCATTCGAAACTGATTTAACATATTTATATAAAATTCCTTTATCAATTTTTGGCTCTGGTTGAGTCCAGTTTTTAATTCTATTTTTTATTTCATTATCTGAAACATCAACATCTATTAAATTTTTCTCAGAATCAATTGTAATAATATCTCCATTTTGAATAATTGCTAGAACCCCACCTTCATATGCCTCTGGGACAATATGACCTACAACAAATCCATGAGTTCCTCCCGAGAATCTTCCATCAGTAATCAAGGCTACATCTTTTCCAAGTCCTGCTCCCATTATTGCAGAAGTAGGTTTAAGCATTTCTGGCATTCCAGGACCACCTTTTGGTCCCTCATATCTTATTACAACAACTTCTCCTTTATTGACTTTAGATTGTTTTATAGCCTCAAGACACTCAAATTCGCCATTAAATACCTTAGCTGGGCCTGTAAATTTTAGACCTTCTTTACCTGTAATTTTTGCAACACATCCATGTTCAGCAAGATTTCCTTTGAGGATTTGTATATGACCTGTTTTTTTGATGGGGTTTGAAATAGGAAAAATAATATCATTAGAGCTCATGTCTGGTGACTCAATTTCTGATAAATTTTCTTCAAGAGTTTTACCTGTTACTGTCATGCAATCTCCATGTAACATTTTATTTTCTAGCATATATTTTAAAACTGAAGGTACTCCACCTATTTTGTGTAAATCCTTCATTAAATATTTACCACTTGGCTTAAGGTTAGCTAGGAAGGGAGTCGAGTCACTTATTTCCTGAAAATAATCTATTGTTAAACTAAGATTAGCCGCTCTTGAAATAGCTAAAAAATGAAGAACTGCATTAGTTGACCCTCCAAGAACCGTGATCAATCTTAAAGCATTTTCAAGAGATTTCTTAGTAACTATATCAGAGGGCTTAATATCTTTTTCTATGAGTAATTTCATTGCAGAACCAATTTGATTACACTCACTAATTTTATCATCACTTATAGCAGGATTAGAAGAGTTGTAAGGAAGAGACATACCTAAAGCTTCAATTGCAGAAGCCATAGTGTTAGCAGTATACATACCTCCACATGCCCCAGCTCCAGGACAAGCATTTTTAATAACATTTTTATATTCATTTTCATCAATCTTTCCAGAAACTTTTTCACCCCAGGCCTCAAAAGCTGATACTACATCTAGCTCTTTATTATTATAACAACCTGAATCTATTGTACCTCCATAAACAAGTAAACTAGGCCTATTTAATCTAAGCATTGCCATTAAGGCGCCTGGCATATTTTTATCACACCCAACAACTGTAACCAAACCATCATAAGACATAGCTTGAACAACAGTTTCCATTGAATCAGCTATAATATCTCTAGAAGGTAAAGAATATCTCATGCCTAAAGTTCCCATTGATATTCCATCACTAACTCCAATAGTATTAAATATTAAACCAACATAATTTGAGTTTACTATACTCTCTCTTATTTTTACAGATAAGTCATTTAAATGCATGTTACATGGATTACCTTCATACCCTGTACTAGCTACACCAATAAAAGGTTTATCAAAGTCCTCTTCAGATAAACCAATAGCGTGAAGCATTGCTTGAGCAGCAGGCTGAGAATCATCCTTTGTTACTATTCGACTATATTTATTTAACATATAAAATAAATCTTTTCCTTAAAATTATTACCCTGTTACTTTAATTCTTAATGAATCTGTAAGCTATGACTACGTTCAAACAAATGAATTTATATTTAAAATACTGGTAATGAGATATTTAAACTAATAAATATATTACACCCAAACTTCTCTCATCTGTATTGAATTTAAATAATTAAATTTAACACGTAATGGACAACAAAGAAATCGATATTATAATTAATTCCCAAAAAGAATTTAATAAAACCAATTCTAATTCTGTTAACTACAGAATTCAGATTTTGAATTCCCTTCTTAAAGAAATTATCAAAACAGAAGACAAAATATATGAAGCTCTAAAAAAAGATCTGAATAAACATGAATTTGAATCATTTTTATCTGAAGTTCTTCTTGTTAAAAGAGAAATTAAATTATTCACAAGAAAATTAAAGAAATGGTCAAAAAAGAAAAAAGTTAATGGATCTATTTTTAACTTCCCATCATCAGATTATCTTTTACCAGAACCTTATGGTCAAGTACTTATTATAACCCCATGGAATTATCCATTTCAGTTATCACTAACTCCACTAATAGGTGCAGTTGGAGCAGGAAATTCAGTTATAATAAAACCATCTGAATTAGCTCCAAACACATCTTCAGTACTTAAGGAATTGATCAGTAGTGTCTTTCCTCAAAATTTAGTTTCTGTTATTGAAGGGGATGCTGAAACTGCTAAATATCTTCTTGATAAAAAATGGGATTATATATTATTTACCGGAAGTACAAAAATTGGAAAAATTGTAGCTGAGAAGGCTGCAAAACACTTAACCCCCACTACATTAGAACTTGGAGGGAAAAGCCCATGTATAGTTGATAGCAATATAGATTTGGATAAAACAGCTAAAAGGATAGTTTCAGGTAAATTTGTTAATTGTGGTCAAACTTGTATTGCCCCAGATTATGTTCTCGTTAACACTCATGTTAAAAGTGAACTGATTTCAATGCTCAAAAAAAATATAATTTTAACTTTTGGAAACACTCCTCATGATTCTGATAGTTATGGAAGGATTATTAATAAAGCAAACCTATTAAGGCTTAAAGAAAATCTTAATAATCAAGATATTGAATTTGGCGGGGGAATTGATGAAAATAACCTTTATATCGAGCCTACATTAGTGATTGATCCTGATATAAATTCAGAAATCATGAAAGAAGAAATTTTTGGCCCAATTTTACCAATTATATCTTATGAAAATGAAAATGATTTAAATAAAATACTAAACTTAAATCCAACTCCACTCGCATTCTATATATTTTCAAATAATCAAAAATTTATTGATAAATTAATTGACTCTAATAAGTTTGGAGGATGTGTAGTAAATGATACTCTAATACATTATGTGAATTCAAATCTGCCATTTGGTGGTATTGGAGAAAGCGGAATGGGTGCATACAGGGGGAAATTTAGTTTTGACACTTTTAGTCACTATAAACCTGTTCTTAAGAAAAAATCAATGATTGATATTCCATTTAGATATGGACCCTATCCTAACTCATTTAAATTTATTAAGAAATTATTGGAGAAACTATAAAATGGAGAAGACTGTAAGTGAGGCCATAAAATATAGAAGATCTGTTAGAAAGTTTGATCCTAATAAAGAATTAAACTCAGATATTGTAAAAAAATGCATTGAAAATGGGGTATTAGCCCCTACTAGTAGCAATCTTCAACTTTGGGAGTTTTATCATATTACTAACAAAGAA
>Ga0213868_10003228_pt1 | contig 15278 bp, 15 predicted proteins | sample PICome_9_FD_160087 | JGI IMG/M metagenome (GOLD analysis project Ga0213868, IMG submission 160087) | Coastal seawater microbial communities near Pivers Island, North Carolina, United States - PICO127 | ecosystem: Environmental > Aquatic > Marine > Coastal | place: USA: North Carolina...
CAAGAGATGTAAGCTACATATTAAACGGAGTTAGTAATGATATAACTCTTGGTACTAATTATTGGTCGATAGTAAATGGCATAGCTTACACGAGGGCAGCATCAAGTGTAGTAATTGGTGATCAATTGGTAGAAACTTCTGGTGCTATAACACATCTTAAATCTTTAGTTGCAGATACTTTATCTGATACCAACAGTGCTGCAAGATCAAACGCGTCTTTTGATGAAGTAATAGATATTCTTGAAAATGGAACTTCTGCAGCAAATACAATATTCTTGTCAAGCACTGGTAATACAAATTATGATAATGCTGCAGAAATAGTAGCTGAAAACAAAAATTTGATAATAAATGATCTTATAAGCTGGATTAATACAAATTACCCAACATTAGATTACAATGAAAATACTTGTGCTAGAGATACTGGTTATATTGTAGATGCAATAACCCATGATTTAAATTACAACACAAATATAGCAACGATATTAAATGCTGAAGCATATTTTGTTGGCGCAGTTAGCCAGTTACCTTTGGATCAAAGAGAACCTACTGCTTCTGCTATTGCGCGACTCGGCATTATATGCTCTCAAATAGTACTCGGAACTTACACTGGCCAATCGGCATCGGGTGGTATTGCGACATCAGCTGAATCTAACAGATGTTTAGAACTTGCCGGTATTATAAGAGATGTAATATTAGAAAATAGTCTGAGTGCTCTGCCGGTTGCAGTTGAGCCAGACCTATCATGGGTCGATACAAACTTTAAAAATAGCAAAGAAGTTATTGAAGAAAAATTAGTAGATCTTCAAGAGTTAACAATAGCATTTGTGAATAAAACATACAACTTTATAGATGAAACGTTAACAAGAAGAGATGCTCTCAATTTAATAACTTCTCTTTCAAATGATTTTAAAGAAGGTACACAAACTGCAACTAGAATTTTTGTTACCGGGTTGTTCAATTATGAAGGGCGCCACGTATTTTCCGTATTTAATCCTGCTACGATAGGTTTAAAATATATCGGCAGTGTAGCATCTATACTCAATTTACCATTCGGTTCGACCGTAAATATAAATGATGCATATATAGTTTACACAGATCCAGCAAACATATACGATGGAGTCGTACACTATTGGGATGGAACTGATTGGGTAGAAGAAGGTAATAATGATGTAAGCCTACTCGCAGCATTTACAAATTCATGGGATCGCATGAGAACATACATAGTCGATAATCTTTCGTTGAGTGCTAATGAAGAAACAATGATTGATGGTTTAGTAGATGATGTATTAATAGCAAGCGCGAATAATCCTAGAATATTACAGTTTGGAAGTCTTGTTGAAAGTCTTTCACACCAATTCAATCTAGCATCTGCTGGTGTTAACGTTAACGCTCTTCCATTGAACTTTAGAAGACTTGGAAGACCTATATCTGCAGCGGCTTCTGTATTGCAAGAAGATGGTGGTAGAGTTAGATGGTCAGGTGCTGATGAATTAAATAATCAGTACTTTGCTAGAGGATTAAAAATTAACGGACGTACTGGAAGACTTGAAGGTCGTCCATTTACGTCATCAGTCAGAAAATTAGCTAGAAGAGCTTCAAACAGTAGGGCAAGCATATGAGCAATACAGAAATTCAAATAATTACGACAAGTCAATCTCCGGATGCAAAACCGGTAGTAAAAAATTTAACTCTTACTGTAGATTGGCAAACTTTAGTGAGCGTGCCAAAGTACGAGGTTCCAGAACTAGTTTTTGGCGGTGATACAATTATTGTACCAGGCGTTGGAGAAGTGATAAGTCCACTTATTATAGCAAATAGAACTATTACGACTGAAAGAGTAAGTGTAAGAGTATTTAGAATTGAAGATACCGAGTTAGAAACTGGAAACTATTACTACTTAGCAAATCAAGTAGCAATACCAGCGTATGATGTTTTAGCTTTTCCACTAAACGGGCAGTTCTTCTATCCAGGAGATTTATTAGAAGTATCTTGCAGTGCTAATAATGCTTTTGATGTGACTTTATCATATACACTAGGACAGGCGGAACAAGACGATGTCGCTTAAAACACTATCAAATAGGTTACTTTTAGGTCAAGGTGTTGCAATTGAAACACCAATTGTAAATTATTTAGACCCAGTTTTTTATGCTGGATCTATTGTTTATGGTGATGATACGAATTTTTATAAGTCAAATGGTATAGAATGGATTTCAATAGAAGTTGGTTATACCGGATCTATCGGTTATACTGGATCTATTGGCTATACTGGATCACAAGGTCCACAAGGCACTAATATATCGTTCCAAGGAACAGTCGCTGCGGAAGTAAATTTACCTCCTTCTGGTAATACCGTAAATGACGCATATATAACAGAAGACACTGGTGATTTATACATTTGGAACGGTTCGTCATGGGATAATGTTGGCCAAATAGTTGGGCCACAAGGATTGACTGGATACGCCGGTTCTCAAGGTGATATAGGCTTTACCGGTTCCAAAGGCTACGCTGGATCTAAAGGATATGATGGATCTAAAGGATATGACGGTTCAAGAGGATACACTGGTTCTCAGGGTTTTACTGGATCTCAAGGTGTTATAGGCTTTACTGGATCTCAAGGTGTTATAGGTTTTACTGGATCTCAAGGTGTTATAGGCTTTACTGGATCTCAAGGTGATATTGGCTTTACTGGATCTATCGGCGAATATGGCGCAATTGGCTTTACTGGATCTCAAGGTGATATAGGCTTTACTGGATCTCAAGGTGATATAGGTTTTACTGGATCTCAAGGTGATATAGGCTTTACTGGATCTACTGGTTTTACTGGATCTATCGGATTTACCGGATCTGTAGGCGATTTTGGGGCGATTGGTTTTACTGGATCTCAGGGTGATATAGGTTTTACTGGATCTGCTGGTTTTACTGGATCTCAAGGTTCTACAGGCACTGTTGGTGATATAGGTTTTACTGGATCTCAAGGGTTTACTGGATCTGCTGGTTTTACTGGATCTCAAGGTTCTACAGGCACTGTTGGTGATATAGGTTTTACTGGATCTCAAGGTGATATAGGCTTTACTGGATCTCAAGGTTCTACAGGCACTGTTGGTGATATAGGCTTTACTGGATCTATCGGCGATACTGGTTTTACTGGTTCTCAAGGTGATATAGGTTTTACTGGATCTCAAGGTGATATAGGCTTTACTGGATCTACTGGTTTTACTGGTTCTCAAGGTGATATAGGCTTTACTGGATCTCAAGGTATAATTGGATATACTGGTTCCCAAGGTGATCAAGGTATAATTGGATATACTGGTTCCCAAGGTACTGATTATGCTTGGTTAAGAGTTACTGCAAATTATACTGCATCAAATAATCAGGGTATAGTCGCAGATACAAGCGGTGGTTCATTTACTATAACACTTCCTACTTCACCAAGTGTTGGAGATTCTGTTCTTATTGGAGACGGGGCAGATTGGTCAGTCAACAATCTAACTGTAGATGCTTCGGGAACTGATACTATTGAAGGGTTTGATCCATTTATACTAAACATAGCCCAAGTAAAAGTTGAATTTGTTTGGGATGGATCACAATGGCAGGTATACGCTAATATAAGTGCAGCGCCAACTAACGAACTTGTAAACGGTGTTTTTTACGAAAATAATACTATTGTTTCGCAAGACTACACTATTACTTCTGGAAGAAATGCGATGTCAGCAGGACCAATCACCATTGCAGATGGCGTAACAGTAACAATACCCGATGGGTCAAGATGGGCGGTTGTATAAATGACTACAATTAAAGTAAATACAGTTACAGATGCTGCTGGTACTGGCGCACCTAATATCCCTGATGGGGTAACGCTTGCTGGTGTAGCCCTAGCATCTGTAAACACGATGGACTACTACGCTCAGGGTACTGAACCACCTAGCCCTAAAGATGCTGCTGTGTGGTATGACACAGCAAACGAAAAGTTATTCACTCGAATGAATGGTGCTTGGGTTGAGGTTGATGCTACGATACCTCTGTCCCCACCTATTTGGTACGGTTCTAGAGGTGTGTTCGGTGGTGGTAATGATAATTCTACTGTCAACGTCATAGACTACATCACCATTGCTACACCCAGTAACGCCATTGACTTTGGTGATCTTACTGTAGCTAGGGAGCAACTAGCAGCTTGTTCTGACGGCTCTAGAGGCGTGTTTGGTGGAGGTTCGAATGGTACCAACGTCATAGACTACATCACTATTGCTACGCTGGGTAATGCTATAGACTTCGGTGATCTTAGTGTAGGTAGGAGAATACTAGCCGCTTGTTCTGATGGCGTTAAAGGTGTGTTTGGTGGAGGTTTTGGTGGTACCAACGTCATAGACTACATCACCATTGCTACACTTGGTAACGCCATTGACTTTGGTGATCTTACGCTAGGTAGGTATTCACTAGCAGCTTGTTCTGACGCCACTAGAGGTGTGTTTGGTGGTGGCAATGGCCCTAGCAACGTCATAGACTACATCACCATCGCTACACCCAGTAACGCCATTGACTTCGGTGATCTTACTGTAGTTAGGGAGCAACTAGCAGCTTGTTCTGACGGCTCTAGAGGTGTGTTTGGTGGGCAGTTTTCTGGTACCAACACCATAGACTACATCACTATTGCTACACCCGGTAACGCCACTGCCTTCGGTAATCTTACTGTGACTAGAAACAACTTTGCAGCTTGTTCTGACGCTACTAGAGGCGTGTTTGGTGGCGCTTTCCAAAGCGCCGTCATGGACTACATCACCATCGCCACACTTGGTAACGCCACTGACTTTGGCGATCTTAGTGTAGCTAGGCGATCACTAGCAGCTTGTTCAGGGAGTTAAAAAATGAGTATATTTAACACAGAAAATATAGAAAGCACGACTGGCGGTGCAATTAACTTCGGCCAAGGTCTTAACGTGAGTGGCACGGATATCAAATCTCTCATCAACATGACAGAGTATTACAGCCAAGAAATAGAACCTTCTAGCCCTAGCAATGGGGCAGTGTGGGTGAACGGTTATACGGTTTATCAATACGTTGGTGGGGCTTGGCGAATTTTGAGTGTGCCTAGTTTTGTTGAACCTCCTCCTCCTACTTGGTACGGCTCTAGAGGTGTGTTTGGTGGTGGTTATACAACCGCTGCCATCAACGTCATTGACTACATAACCATTGCTACACCCAGTAACGCCATTGACTTTGGTGATCTTACTGTAGCTAGAAGTGGTGGACTAGCAGCTTGTTCTGACGGTTCTAGGGGTGTGTTTGGTGGCGGGCTTTCAAGTAACGTCATGGACTACATAACCATTGCTACACCCAATAACGCCACTGACTTCGGTGATCTTACTGTAGCTAGAAACGGATTAGCAGCTTGTTCTGACGGTTTTAGAGGTGTGTTTGGTGGCCCCGCCATGGACTACATCACGATTGCTACCACTGGTAACGCCACTGACTTCGGTGATCTTACTGTAGCTAGGCAGCAGGTAGCAGCTTGTTCTGACGGTTCTAGAGGCGTGTTTGGTGGCGGAGTAACAACAAACGTCATGGACTACATCACCATTGCTACCACTGGTAACGCCATCGACTTCGGTGATCTTACTGTGGCTAGGTATGGGCTAGCAGCTTGTTCTGACGCTACTAGGGGTGTGTTTGGTGGCGGGCTTTCAAGTAACGTCATGGACTACATCACGATTGCTACCACTGGTAACGCCACTGATTTCGGTGATCTTACTGTAGCTAGGTATTATATAGCGGCTTGTTCTGACGCTACTAGGGGTGTGTTTGGCGGCGGCTTTAATGGTACTGATCGTCTAAATACCATAGACTACATCACCATTGCTACACCCAGTAATGCTACAGACTTCGGTGATCTTACTGTAGCTAGAAGTAGCCTAGCAGCATGTTCAGGAGACTAAAATGAGTACATTAAAAGTAAATTCTATCACAAATAAAGGCAACCCAGTAAACATCGCTAATAATATCACTGTTGGAGCAGGCACTGCAATTCGTGAATATTACTCGCAGGCTGGAGAACCTAGTGGTGCAGGCAACGGTGCCGTATGGTGGGACACTGCAAATGATGCCTACAAAATGCTTATTGAAGGTGAGTGGCATACTATTGAGCCACCAGCAGTTCCGCCAACTATTTGGTACGGCTCTAGAGGTGTGTTCGGCGGCGGTGGTACGCCTGTCCTCTCCGACGTCATTGATTATATTACCATTGCTACCACCGGAAACGCCGTCGACTTTGGTAATCTTAGTGTAGCAAGAGCTTACTTGGGTGCCGCTTGTTCTGACGGCTCTAGAGGTGTGTTTGGCGGTGGCACCGCTGACGGCGGTAGCGGTAGTACCACCATAGACTACGTCACCATTGCTACACCCGGTAACGCTATAGACTTCGGTGATCTTACTGTGGGTAGGTTTTTTCTAAGTGCTTGTTCTGATGGCGTTAAAGGCGTGTTTGGTGGCGGCTATACAGGCAGCCGGGTAAACACCATAGACTACATCACCATTGCTACACCCGGTAACGCCATCGACTTTGGCGATCTTACTGTGAGTAGAAGTGCCTTAGCGACGTGTGCTAACGGTTCTAGAGGCGTGTTCGGTGGTGGTAATGATACTACTGGAGCCGGTGTCAACGTCATAGATTACATCACCATTGCTACACCCGGTAACGCCACAGACTTCGGTGATCTTACAGAAGCTAGGAGCGCACTAGCAGCTTGTTCTGACGCTACTAGAGGCGTGTTTGGTGGCGGAGCAATTGCCGCCGGCAGAACTGACGTCATTGAGTACATCACCATTGCTACACCCGGTAACGCTACTACCTTTGGTAATCTTACTGTGAGTAGGTACAACCTAGCAGCTTGTTCTGACGGCTCTAGAGGTGTGTTTGGCGGGGGTACTACCATTACCGAGACTAACACCATAGACTACATAACCATTGCTACAACCGGTAGCGCTATAGACTTCGGTGATCTTACTGTAGCCAGAACCTCTGTAGCAGCTTGTTCAGGAGACTAACAAATGAGTACAGAAATCACAATTACACAGAGCGACTAAGGCTTTGCAAGCAGACTTTTTTATAGTATAATAACAGCCTACACAAAAACAAAAAGGATAAAATATGAATAATGAATTGACAACAGTGAATATCGCTTTCAGTCTTCCAGCGGTATCTTCTAATACGCTAAACAAGGCAGCAGTTGCTAAAGTAAATCAGCATCTTCCAGAAATAGAAGAAAAGACACGTGCATTTGATAGAAATAATAGTCAGCATACTCTTAGTTTAATGTCTTTGACTATGTTAAATGGGCAGTCTCCTATGCGTATGATGAGACAGGTTATGGCTGAAATTGAAAAGCGTAAAATGGCTTTGGTTGAAGCACAAGTGAATCATGCCGAAACAATACAAGAAATAGAAGAATTGGAATTAAAAACAGATTTAGTATCACAGGCTAAGTTTAGACAAAAAAGCGTTTCTTTACAAATGTTGGAATCTAAAATCAATGGTTCTTTCAAAGATATTGCCACCTTAATTGATGCATATGAGAATATCAAACTAAAAAATAATATTGACGAATGGGATGAGGTGACATACGAACATGAAGAAAAACGCCACCATGTAAGACGTGGTTTTGAACTCATGTATCGCAATCTATTAGACGGAGGTCGTGCGCAAACCGCGACCATTGAGTATTTACAACAATACGGAGTTCATCCGCAAGTTGCACTTACAGAAGTTAGTGGATATGTAAAATACAGTTCTGATAGAATTGTAAGTGGAATCATATTGCACTCAAACGACTTGGAAGACTTTCTAGATCAAATGGCAGATAAGTATTGTGCAAACGTTGATAAAACAGCAGAGCGCCTTTTTGGTAAGGCAGATTTTACAAACACGGAGTATATGCTTCGATTGGAGGAGAAAAAATGATTATTGAATATATGCTTGTTCGAGAACTAGGTCAAAAGAGAACACCGTCATGGGTAGAAGATGGTGGATATTTTATGAATCCTGACGATAACACCTTAATCGGTTGGTCGCCTGATCTTGCTGACAGAGACTACTATATTCCCGACACAGTTTTAGAATTGACCCGTGCTGAACTGATTACAAGAGTTAAAGATATTAACAGTAGATATCCTTCAGTCGATTTAGATGTGAATAATGTTACAGACACTGATCTTGAAAACATGGTCAATAATTGGTGCGATTCTCGTTCTGTATTGTGAATATAAATATAAATATAAATAGTAGCATCAAGTATAATATTATACAAAAAGAAAGATATCAAGTATGTCATCATCAACATTAAGCGATTTTCTTAGCGGAACATATATTGGATATACAGGATCATCTGGATCACAGGGTGTAATTGGTTATACTGGTTCACAAGGTTCACAAGGTGCACAAGGTGTAATTGGTTATACTGGTTCACAAGGTGATATCGGATTTACTGGAAGCCAAGGTGATACTGGATTCACAGGATCAAGAGGATCTACTGGTTTTACTGGATCTACTGGTTTTACTGGTTCTCAAGGTGCAGATGGTTCGTTGACCTGGACAGTAATAAACACAACATACACAGCTAGCAATTTGGAAGCAATAGTTGCAGATACCACCGGAGGGTCGTTTACTGTATCACTGCCAGCAAGTCCAACCCAAAGTTCAACAGTGGTAATAGCTGATGGCGGAGACTGGTCGATTAATAATCTTACTGTAGGCAGAAATGGTTCAACGATTGAAGGGCAGCCTAATGATCTTGTACTAGATATAGGCGAAAATAGAATAGATTTTGTTTACGATGGAACAACTTGGCAGGTTTATTCTGGTATAGGGCCAAAAGCAGATATAGCAATTACAGACGATCTTTCCACAAATGCTACTAGATATATTCCGTTTGTAGATACTAGTTCGGGTGCAGTAGATGCTTTTAATGTCGCTTCAACTAAATTATTTTTTAATCCTTCTACAGGAACTTTAAACGCCACAGAATACAACTCACTATCTGATATTTCTTATAAAACTGATATAGTTTCTATTTCAAATTCGGCAGATTTGTTATCTGCGATAAATACGTACGAATTTAAATGGGTTGAAACTGGACAAAAGAGTTATGGTGTCATGGCTCAGGAATTAGAAAATGTTCTTCCTGAATTAATTAATAACACAAATGGTAAAAAATACGTTAATTACACGCCATTAATATCAATTTTAATAGACGGATATAAGCAATTATATGCCAGAATTAATCAATTAGAAAATAAGGATATAAAATGAGTACCACGAATCTTAGTGACTTGTTGGGCGGAAACTTTAAGGGAGATCCGGGAGATCCGGGAGAAAGGGGTGTTGATGGTTCCCCAATTGGCGGAATTGTAAGCGTTTCAGCAAGCAGATCATTGACTTCTACAGATGCAAATCAAATGATTCTTTCAAATGCATCCGGCGCAATAACATTGACCATTCCAACAGATGCTACTTACAATTATCCTATAGGAACAGTTATACATATCACACGAGATGGAACTGGTCAAGTAACAATAGCAAATGAAGTTGGGGTTACTGTTAGAATAAGAAATGGATTATCTAGCCAATTGGCCGTTCAATATTCAACTGCAACGGCAGCAAAAATAGCAGCAAATTATTGGTATCTATTCGGAGACTTAGCATAATGTTAGTAAATGTTTCAGTATCTAGACCACTAATGAAGGCCGCGGGTGGTGTAAAAACAGAATCAAATGTGGGTGGGGTAATTTATGTTAGTCATTATTTCGGTTCTTCTAGCACGTTTAATGTAACAAAAAAAGGATGGTGTGATTACGTTATCGTAGCGGGCGGTGGGACTGGTGGTAGAACAATAAATGTTAACTCAGCTCGATCGGGCGGTGGTGGGGGCGGCAGCGTATATGAAAAATTCAATTCACTACTATCAACTGCCTCTTATACTACAATAATAGGTGCTGGCGGAGGAAGAGTTTATTCTGGCAGCACAAATGGGAATTCTGGTGGAACTTCTAGCTTTAACGGAAATTCCATACCTGGCGGTGGTGGCGGCGGTCGAGGCGACTCGGGTCTGCAAAGCGCAGGGAACGCAGGAGGATGTGGTGGTGGTGCTGGCATGTTTGGAAATACATCCCTTGCAGGAGGAGCCGGCAGCGCATACGGGTTTGCAGGCGGCAATAGTTCTCTAGTATCGATAAGAACATATGGTGGTGGAGGCGGTGGCGCAGGTAGTGCCGGCGGCTCTACTAGCAGTGGTGGTGCTGCAAAATATTCTGCTATAGCTGGAACGAGTTTTTCAGCTGGGGGCAATGGAACACCATATACTGATGGAGGTTTATATAATATATTAGATGAAACTATTCCAGGTTATGGATCGAATGGCGGTCTTAGAATGGGAACATCAACATATTATATAGGCAGTGGGGCAAACGGGGCTTTATATGTAAGGTATATTAAATGAAATATCTATCAAAAATAGAAACTGGTATCGTAGTAAACGTAATTGTAATAGATGATGGCGTTACTCTAGAACTTGATGGCGAATGGATCGAAAGCAACGAAACTGAATTCCCAAGTGTAGGATATACTTATACTATAGAAGAAGGTTTCAGGCCGCCCAAAATTTTCAATAGTTGGATTTGGAATACTACAGAAAAATATTGGGAAGCGCCAATTCCGATACCAGACGAAGAAAATATATATGAATGGGACGAAGAAACCACATCTTGGAAACTTACGTATATTAAATACACCCAATAATAAATAATAGTATATTTAATTCTATTAAAACAAAATTGATAAATAAATCCGAGTATATAATTAATATGCAAATTTGTATTAATTCTTTTAGTGGGTTATAAATTGGAAACTAAATGGCCATAAAATCTAAAAATAAAGCTACATATACTGTTGACGGTATTCCTTATCTCTGGAACAGTGGCGACGTATCAACTTTACCAGTCACACAGGTTAAGATTGTTGCTAGTGATGCTGCTGCTGATGATCGGTTTGGATATTCAGTAGCAGTAGGATCAGGTAGAATAGTGGTTGGCGCATATTTAAATGATGATGCCGGTTCAAATTCGGGGTCAGCATATATTTTTGATTTAGATGGTAATGAAATAATTAAGATTGTTGCTAGTGATGCTGCTGCTGACGATGTTTTCGGTAATTCAGTAGCAGTAGGATCAGGTAGAATAGTAGTCGGTGCTTATGGTAATGATGATGTCGGATCATCTTCAGGTTCAGCTTATATTTTTGATTTAGATGGTAATGACATAGCTAAGATAGTAGCTAACGATGGCGCTGGTGATGATCGGTTTGGATATTCAGTAGCAGTAGGATCAGGTAGAATAGTAGTCGGTGCTTATGGTAATGATGCCAACGGATCAAATTCAGGCTCAGCATATATTTTTGATTTAGATGGTAATGAAATAATTAAGATTGTTGCTAGTGATGCTGCAGCTGGTGATGACAATTTTGGTTACTCGGTAGCAGTAGGATCAGGTAGAATAGTAGTAGGTGCTCCTGGTAATGATGATGCCGGATCATCTTCAGGCTCAGCTTATATTTTTGATCTAGATGGAAATCAACTGGCTAAGATTGTTGCTAGTGATGCTGCTGCTGACGATGTTTTCGGTAATTCAGTAGCAGTAGGATCAGGTAGAATAGTGGTTGGTGCTTATAGAAATGATGACAACGGATCAAATTCGGGGTCAGCATATATTTTCGATCTGGATGGTAATGAAATAATTAAGATTGTTGCGGACGCTGGCGCTGCTGATGACAATTTTGGTTACTCGGTAGCAGTGGGATCAGGTAGAATAGTAGTTGGCGCAAATTTGGATGATGACAACGGATCAAATTCGGGGTCAGCATATATTTTTGATTTAGATGGAAATCAATTGACTGAGATTATTGCTAGTGATCCTGCTAGTGGCGATGTTTTCGGTAATTCAGTAGCAGTAGGATCAGGTAGAATAGTAGTTGGCGCTTATGGTAATGATGATGCCGGTTCAAATTCGGGGTCAGCTTACATTTATACAACACCGCAAGTATATAATTTATATGACGCAGTCGAATTAAGAGGTAAATTATAATGGCTTATAAAGTAAATAATAATCTTGTAATAAATGACGAAGCCGGCATTGTTCACGAAAGTTTTTCGCAGGTAGCAGGAACTATACAAAGTACACAGGTTAAGATTGTTGCCAGTGATGGTGTTGCTGAAGATGTATTTGGATGGTCAGTAGCAGTAGGATCAGGTAGAATAGTAGTAGGTGCTTATGGCGATGATGATGCTGGATCATCTTCAGGTTCAGCATACATTTTTGATCTAGATGGAAATCAACTGACGAAGATAACAGCTAGTGATGGTGCTGCCGGTGATAATTTTGGTTACTCGGTAGCAGTAGGATCAGGTAGAATAGTAGTAGGTGCTCCTGGTAATGATGATGCCGGATCATCTTCAGGCTCAGCTTATATTTTTGATCTAGATGGAAATCAACTGGCTAAGATTGTTGCTAGTGATGCTGCTGATGCTGATCAGTTTGGATATTCAGTAGCAGTAGGATCAGGTAGAATAGTGGTTGGTGCATATTTAAATGATGCCAATGGGATAAATTCAGGCTCAGCATATATTTTTGATCTAGATGGAAATCAACTGGCTAAGATTGTTGCTAGTGATGCTGCTGCATATGATCAGTTTGGTTACTCAGTAGCAGTAGGATCAGGTAGAATAGTGGTTGGCGCACCATCCGATGATGATGCCGGTTCATTGTCAGGTTCAGCATATATTTTCGATCTAGATGGAAATCAACTGGCTAAGATTGTTGCTAGTGATGCTGCAGCTGACGATGTATTTGGATGGTCAGTAGCAGTAGGATCAGGTAGAATAGTAGTAGGTGCTTATAGAAATGATGACAACGGATCAAATTCGGGGTCAGCTTATATTTTCGATCTGGATGGTAATCAATTGACTAAGATTGTTGCTAGCGATGGCGCAAATGATGATTTTTTCGGATGGTCAGTAGCAGTAGGATCAGGTAGAATAGTAGTAGGCGCATATCAAGCCGAGGATGGTGCGGAAGATGCCCGAGGCTCAGCTTACATCTTTGATCTAGATGGCAATCAACTGTCTAAAATAACTGCCAGTGATGGCGCGGATTTTGATACATTTGGATATTCAGTCGCCAGTGGCTCAGGAAAAATAGTAGTTGGCGCAAGATATGACGATTCACCAGAGCCAAATTCTGGTTCAGCTTACATATATTCATTATCAGAAGACCATAATATATACTGGGAAAGAATTTTAGATACTTATAAGTACTAAGGAGATTAAAATGTACGCAAAAATAGATAACCAGGGGGCCGTAATAGAGTTCCCATATAGAATCAATAGACTTGAATTTACAGTCAATCAAGCGCTACCAACTAATATTATTGAAGTGGATACTGAAACTTTTAAACCCAGTGCTAAATGGGACCAGAAACTTTTGTATGGCAATCTAGCAAATAATAATGGAGTTTATCAGCTTTCATATACAGTATCAGCTCGCTTTGATACAATAGAGCAAAAAAAGAAAGCTATAACATCTTTGTTATTACAATACAAAAAGCAAAATAAAGCAGCATTCAATTCAAAAATATCACGGTTAAAATCTAACTATCCTGATGACGAAATATTAAGTTGGGATACACAAGTAAAAGAAGCAAATGATTTTTTAAATGGAGTTGATATGGCTGGGTCGCTTATTGAAATTATATCAATTCAAAGAGGTATTACACTTGAAGAAATTTCTTCGAGAATTTTGGCAAAAAAACAAATATTTAATAGTTCATATGGGATTATTTTAGGACAATTCCAAAAAAATAGTGATATACTTGATTCAATAATTTTAGAGGATGAATTTACTTTTGATAATATAGATTTATATGGTTGGAATTAATGACATATACGACAAGTAAAAGTATTTTAATTAATAATCGAGATTTTTTTATAGGATCTAATTCTTATGATTCTACTACATTGGCAAGTAACGAAGTAAAGATTACAGCAAGCGATGGAGCTGTTGATGACGAATTTGGCTTTTCTGTAGCAGTTGGATCAGGCAGAATTGTGGTTGGCGCTTGGTTAGATGATGATAACGGCACAGGTAGTGGAGCAGCTTACGTGTTCGACTTTTTAGGAAACCAATTATTAAAATTAATTCCAGGTGATGTTTCAGCTGGTGGCGAGTTTGGAGTATCAGTAGCAATAGGTTCTGGTAGAATCGTGGTAACGGCGACCGGCGAAGCAGCAATATATATATTTGATCTAAATGGCTCTTTAATTAAAAGAGCAACCGCTAATGATTTAGTTGCTGGTCAATTATTCGGCTGGCGTGTTGCAATAGGATCGGGCAGAATAGTAGTTGGATCTACACAAGATACAACCAATGGTACTGATGCTGGTGCTGCTTATATTTTTGATCTAGATGGAAATCAAATAGCTAAAATACTTGCTAGCGATGGTGCTGCCGGTGACAATTTTGGAATATCGGTTGGCGCAGGATCGGGTAGAATAATAGTTGGTGCTTGGCGAAATGACGATAATGGCACAGATAGTGGCTCAGCTTATATATTTGATCTAGATGGAAATGAAATTACTAAGATTATAGCAAGTGATGCTGCTGCTGATGATAGATTTGGAATTTCAGTCGCTGCGGGGTCAGGTAGGATTATAGTTGCTGCATATCTGAATGATGATGCCGGTAGTGCCAGCGGTTCGGCTTACATTTTTGATCTAGACGGAAATGAAATTACTAAGATTGTAGCAAGTGATGCTGTTGGTGGAGATGGATTTGGAGTATCAGTAGCAATAGGATCGGGTAGAATAGTAGTTGGTGCTTTTGGAGTTGATGATAACGGATCAGCTAGTGGTTCAGCATATGTATTTGATTTAGATGGAAATCAATTATCAAAAATTCTCGCAAGTGATGGTGCAACCGAAGATTATTTTGGTGCCGATGTAGCAGTAGGATCGGGTAGAATAGTCATAGGTTCATTTGGCAGTAATAGTTCTACTGGCGCTGCCTATATCTACACCACGCCAACTCAAAAACATTTTTTAGATCAACTGGATTAAATAGCTTTTAATCTTTTCTACTATAGATAATGCTAACCTATTATAAATATAGAAAATAAAGATAAAGGAAAGCTTCGTGACTACTAGGGCAAATTTATACATAGATCAAGGAACAGATTTTGCTGTTTC
>Ga0213868_10003229_pt1 | contig 15277 bp, 8 predicted proteins | sample PICome_9_FD_160087 | JGI IMG/M metagenome (GOLD analysis project Ga0213868, IMG submission 160087) | Coastal seawater microbial communities near Pivers Island, North Carolina, United States - PICO127 | ecosystem: Environmental > Aquatic > Marine > Coastal | place: USA: North Carolina | collected...
AACTAAATCCAACTAATTTCATTCCTAAACCGAATCGTTAGACTTGGAATCTATGCAGGTTATGGTTTCTGTGGTACTATGCTGTCTCTATAGGTCGGTTGTTGGGTATGTAAAAATTGATCAGTTGATAGTTGATATCTGATAGCCGTTTTTGCGTTTTCTCGGTTCGCGATTCGCGATTTTGGAAATGATCGCAAGTTACCATCTTTACTAAAGATAAACTAAATTGACACCTATTCAACATTCATTCATGGCCTACTTTTAGTCTACCTTCTACCTTCTAACTTCTACCGTCTACCTTGTTCACAGTTCACATTCACATACTATTGGTTTCAATATGTCAAAAGTTCAAAGTGCAAGCATGAAGAAGGAAGTCGACACATCGCCATTGCTTCCATTGATCAAGCTACTATTTGTCATTGTAATCTTACTTTTACTGCCGCAGCTTGTCACATCAAAACGAAACAGTCCTACTACCAAACGCAGACGTCGAGTGACGAAAGCATTCAATCAAGCAAAAAGTAATTGTATAATTTCATGTGATCCAAACAACATGGCTGAAAATCAAATGTGTATTTCAAAGTGCTTGAGCCAAGGCTGTCATACTGAAATATATCTGGGGAATGAGCTGGAACCAGGAGAGATTGACGACCTGAGAGAATTAAACTTTGAAAGTTGTGTAAAGGATCAATTACGGCAAGAAATTGTCTCGTCGAGAAGAGGAACAATTGGTAATTTGAGCAGTGATGGAAGTCATGCCTTTTCTGGTCCAAACAATGAAGAATTCAAGGTAACCGATGACGATGATATACATGAAAAACAAGAAGAAATTGATACTGGTATATAACTGGTTGATATCTACTAAGCAAGCAAGCAAGTACTTCAATTTCTACTGTTCTATTACTTTGTCAGTGTGGTCATTAGAATATCATAGACATAAAATGTCACAGAATGATTTACTGCGGCACGGAGCATCTTTGGACTCAAACCATCAAAGAATCCTCCAATCCCTCGTTCTTGATAAAGCTTTTGTGCTATTTCTATTGAATTTGCTTTGTCAGCACCATCTGAATTTTGAACAAGAGTCTTCACAACATCAATTGGATAGACTGGGATCCAGCATGCCATCCCTGTAAGAGCGCCAAACACAAGAGGAGCTGCAGGTCCTAAGGATCCAGCCAGTGGTGTCTGCATTAACACAGCATAAAAGTAAAAATACATTCCATACGATGGTATCTCTCGCCATAGAGTAGGGACTAAACCACGACTGAACAATCCAATGAGACCAGATGTCTGAATTATTGTTCTGGCACAATCAAGCTCATTTTTATAAGCATTTGATGCCTGCATCATCACTTTTATCCTCTCGATAGGTGCAACAAGAAAGCTTGTGACGAAACCTGCAAACATTGCAGATATTACCAGACTGACAGAGTGAGGAAGTAAGTCCGAATGGTTTGTCAGATATGTCAATGCCATCGAATTAGCGGAAAATGCTGTGCTCTTGATAAGTGCCTGACCTATCATCATACCCTTAACTCCACCAAAGAAACCAGAAATACCTGTTGGCAAAGAGGTTTACAGATTTGTAAGACGATGAATTCGATATATGTAAAAATATCTATTATCGATTTGACGAACCTTCCATTTTATAAATAAAGACAAAAAGTTGAATCATATTCATTTGATTAACATTCATTGTTACCGAGGATGCACCAGAAGTGCTGATATCGTCGTCTTTGACCGGCGTAACAGTTTGGCCAAGAATCTGAGATTTGGTCTTAAGAGTGTCAAGTGGAAACGCAACACCTTGAAGTGACGTTTAAAAATAAACACAAGTGTCATGAAGTCAATCAGTCGAGAACTCTAGAGCAGCTTTCATCAAAACAGAACATACTAGTTCAACGTTCTTACCTACTCCAACTGCTCCAGCGATGGAACCAGCCAAGACACTTGCAGCGGCTGGATTCAATACTAACCGAAGTTGCGTACTTCCACCCCGAACTTGCAATAGACTTTTGGACTTTATATCCGTAAGCACTTTTGACTGGCCATGAGGCACAAAGGCAACTACACAAACTGACTTGCAAAAGATGACCAAGATGGAGATGAAAAGTACTATTGTTTTCATTCTTATTTTTATGTAGAGGACGTTGAAGAGAATTGTGTCAAGATGAGGTGAGCGGAATATAGACGTCATTTTTTGAAGAACAATGAGACTGAGTCCCGCGAAATCAAACGGCTCAACGAAAAATCAATAGTTCACATTTTCAAATTGTAGGCTGTTTTCGAAATGACCTCATCAACGTCGCGACGCGCTTTACTCGATATCATAGAGGAGAAAGAACGGGAACTGAGTCGAATACGAAATGCAGCTGAAAATGTGATAGAGGAGGAAAAGACAAAGTTGCAACAGCAACTGGCAGCATTAGAGTCTGAGATGGAACACAATTTTTCAGTACTTCGTGACAGAGAAGAAAAGATTCGATCTCTAGAAAATGAAACCAGATCTTTAGAAGCTAAAAGAGTTCAACAATTGCGTGAGTTGGAAGAAAATATGCAACTGGAAATGAGTCGTCGTACTCTTCGTATTGAGGACGATTTGAAGCAGGAATCAAATAGGCGTTCTGAAGAATTTGAACAAGATCTACGTAAGAAGCTTAAATTAGAGTTTGAAGAACGATTGCAGCAGAGCGAGAAAACATTGCATTCTAACTATATGAATAAATTGACAAAGGAGCTAGAAAGTCAAGAAAGAGAACTTCGAATGATGTTTGAACAGAATATCCTACACCAAAAAAGCGGTTTTGATCAAGCAGAATCAGAGTGGTTATCCAAGCTTAGATGGAAAGACCAAGAGATTGAAGAAATGACTCATAAAATGGATAGAAGCCGGATTAAAAGAGAAAAGGAACTAGAAAAAGAGTTAGAGACACGATATAAAATTGATATTCAACGAACGATCGAACAGCACGATAAGAAAACTAATTCAATCATCGAAAAGCTTTTAGAAGAAAACAAGACACTTCGACACCAATGTGATGTTTTTGAAGATGATCTGATGCATCTAAACAAAGAGCGACAGATACTTGACTCTAAATTACATGAATTATTGGGTATCCTCCACTCAGTAGAGCTTACATACGAAGAGAAAGCAAAGCACCACGAGGATGAAGTTCGAAACTTGTCTCAGCGCGTCCGAGAGCTAGATGATGTTGTTATTTGTAAAGAAAGAGAAGCAAAGAGAGCAATGACATCTTTACATGATGAACTCTATCAGACAAAACGAAAATATAAGATGGAAAAATCCGCTCAAATGCGTGCTATCAATTGTTTAAAGAGGGATCTGAATGCTTCTTTCGTCAAACAAGCTAAACTTGAAGGCGAATACCGTGCCAAGCTGCAAAAAGCATTGCAAAGTAAATCTTACTTGGAAAACGAACTTTGCTCCCTCACGAAGGATGTTACCGAAATGAAAGAGGAAAATCAGAGGGTCTGTCATAAATTACAGATTTACGAAACCGAGAACAAATCTTTAGAGTCCATAAATGTTCAACAAAAACTGTCTCATGAAGAGGAGAAGAAAAAAATGCTTGAAACACTAGAGAGCAGATCTTGGGAAGAGAAAGAAAAATTGCGTAGCAAAATATCCCGCGTTATCCATGAAAGAGATGAAGCCGTAGCTGAGAAAGACCGCTTAGCAGCTAAACGAAGAAATGCGATAATACAACAGGAAGTTAGCTCAAATGACGAGGCAGAAATGTTACATGGAGAGATTTTTCAGTTAACTTCGGAACTAAGAAAATGCAGATCGATGTTGAATAAGCTTGATTCAGAGAATAAGCATTTGAAGGATATAATCGCTTCAATGAGAAAAGAAATGGAGCAAATGACATTCGATGCATCAGCGAAAGATAGCAACGCACGAACAACCAGTGAAAATGGTTTTAACATAGAAGAATCATTGGATGAGTTGAAGAAAATAACGGCTGCACTTCTTCAACAAAAGAAAAACGTTTCATCGAATCAAAGTAAGAAGACTTTAGATGACAAAATGAAAGATTTAGAGGCTAAATTTCTCGCGTTATCCGATGAATTTAATGCAATATCAAGCGAGCGGGACACGTTGCGTTCTATCTCAAGTAGACTTCAATCTGAAGTAACCCGAATGAAGACAGGAGATATGCATGAAACAGCTTTTCAAAATTCGGGGAAAGGTAAATCGAATTCAAGTGGGAGCGATGCGAGCGTTGATGGCGTAAATATTAACGATTTCGCACAAACCTTGTGGTCACATGCAATGGTGCAAATGCCAAGACAGGCTCGTAAATCATCGGATAGATCTACAAGAAGCCAGGAACAATGCTTAGAAAAATTAAAAAAAGAGCAGAGAAAGAAATCTTCTGTATCGAAAACAGAGACCAAAGTAAGGAATTGGAATGATAAAGATGACTAACTTTTAGGTGTGTCCATCGGCATGATTAGACGATTTTTGAAGCTACCCTGAAGCAGAAAGGAGAATGGAAGCCTCTGCTGTTTGAAAAGCACTACTAAATTCCACCAAAGCTTCGCACAGAAACCATTACCACTACGCCATTCAGGCGCTAGAATGATATCAAAATTCTCAAAACAGTCAGTAGCAAGGGATATTTCTCTATGAAGAACCCAAGGTGATAAAAATTCGCAGTATAGCGGAGTTCCAAGCCCCCTAGAACCCAAAAAGGAGGTTGAATTTGTGTCCACTACAAATCTAGGTATAAATCGGTGTTTGCAATGCATGCATACTGTAGTATAATCTGTAAAGGAGCAAAAGTTCCATCCCAGCATTAGATTCTCAAGATTCATAAAGATAGAGCATTGTGGGCATGTGTCGCCTTTGCAATCAATAGTCACTCCGTCATAGAGATAATCAAGTAAACTATCTCCAATATCAATATGTTTCTGAATAGGTTCAGTCACTAGTAAATCATTTGATCTCAGCAAATGCGTACGTTTTTTCTTCCCTTTAATCCCTATGAGATTTTGCCCAGGAGGTTTACTGCGGGATGATTCCGATTTGACTTCACTGGATATCATACTGTTCGAATCATCACCACTTGTATCAGTTGTGTATACGGTGCCTTTGGCACGTTTACGAAACCATTTCTTAGGGTGCTTATCTTCAACGAGTATCTCTTCCGTGGAATTTTTTCGGATTGCAGAAAAACTAGGAGTGATAGGCACGTTTAAAAGAGGAGAAGCAATAGGATCATCTGGATTTATATCATTTGCAACCGAAAATGCAGTGAGATAGCTTGAATACATTTCACTATCTACTGCGAGATGCTTTGCTTTCATCAGAGCCATTAGCTGGGTAGCGCGGTCAGTATTGCCGCATCTTCCGCATGCCTCCATCAACGCACGAAATGAGTCTTGATCAATCGGAATTTTACGTAGCAATACCATGTCTAAAGCTGAAAAAGCTAACTCCAGATGTCCTGCTGCCACAAGTTGCGACATTTCGACGTCGGCTTCGCTAACTTTATCTCGAGTTCTGCGACTTGTATTTCCTGTCAACGGAGCAGGAATATCCTCAGCGTATAAAGGACGAAGAGTTGCTAGAGTCTCTGTTGTTATCGTTGCCTTTTTTAAGTGGTCAATACACGGAGAACACAACTGTGCACAATCAGGAATTAGATATGATTTGGAATCATTATCATCAATCTCTTCGGCTACAACGCGCTTTAGTTTTTCAGCGATTAGTCTCTGACGATCTTTTACATCTAAGTGTGATCTACCTTCAAGGAAACCATTCCTCATCAATTCGAATTCCTTTCCAACAACACCTTTACAGAACAGTACAAAGAAAAGGGTAAAAGTTCCAGTTTCAATAGATGCAATGCTGGCACCTGGATGAAAGTTATCCTCGTCGATTTTAGAGTATTTTGTTGATAACGTTCTCGTGAGAGTATTAATACGTTCAAATTCGGCTGCAATAGCTACAGGAATAGGCCTTGCCGAACCCAGAAAGTGCTCATCAAACTTTTCAGGCCAAAACCTGTATGAAAAGTGATTTTTATCATCTCTTTGCGATCCATAAAGCTTATCTAATAAGTTCGCTCCATCTATTTCTTTTCCAGCTGGTTCAAGAGCATGAACCGTTCTTAGCTGTTTATGAGCCTGTGCACCTGTGAGAAATGAAGTCTCTTTCTTCTTTAAACTTAATCGGCTTCGATTCTTTTTTGCATTGATACTTTGGTCGAAGAAAAGAATCGTCGGTTCTTGTGGATTCAAAATCTTTTTAGATATGAAAAAATCAAACTGTTGAGAGCAACAGAATTCTTTAAGAAAGTATTTGTAGTCAGATCTTTGAGATGCAATGAAGTCCTTCGTCCTAAAGATTTCATCTGAACCTATATATTTGTTGTAATCGCGAAGCATTGAGACATAAAAGCGAAGAAAAGATTCTTGAACCTTATCCCATCGACTCTGTTTGTATTTAATACTGAAGTTTTCATCCAAGGCCTCATTTCTTTTATCTCCATTGAGAAGAGTCTCGCTATCTGGTGTGAACCCTAGATTAAAAGCATTATCACAAGCATTTAATTTTTCTTTCCAAACGAGATCCGCGTTTTCCATTATGTCGTTGGTTAGAATAATAGAGCCGTTTGACATTATGTCAGACTTGGTCAACCCTCTTGCAGCCCAAAATACATCACCAGCATTTTCATCGAGGGCCGCTTCAAGCTTAGCTCTACGTTTGAAAGGGATTGGTGGAAATGGAGGCGTGAGTTCTCCCATTGTAATTAAATTTTGGTCTAAATCGACAACGATTGTTTCGTCACTTATATGTTCAATGGCATGGGCAAAGTGTTGGCGAATTATGCCACAAAGATAAGGCATTGGTGCTTCTAACATAGGTGTCAGAAATCGGGGTAATATAGGAATATAAAGATGGTTCCATTCCATCGGAAATAGCAAAGAGCACAGAATTTCTGCGCATATAGTAAGCAGACTGAACTGACTCGAAACTAGTAACACCTTTCGTTCCAAAGTCAATGCGTACCAAACAAAGATTACGTTATTCAGATCAAGGCATTCAAATAGCACATTAAATGGTAGCGCGACATATGCAACAGGCTGGTTAGCTGGCGGAGACCAAAAGGGTATCTTTGAATTCAAAATTTCCAATTGAATCTCAAATATTCCAGGAGGAGGTGCAGGAGTCTCATCGCATATATTGATTATATAGCGTTCTATTGGAACTTTCATCATATCTGTCATCGTTGCAAGCCTATACAGTTGAGCAAGATATTCTCGGAATGATTGTAAGTAGGCATGTGACGATAAAATGCAAAGCACTTTAGGCACATATATTACAACTGTGTCAGAAGTCAGTGAAACTTCAACATCCGTTCCATACACCCCCTCATCGTGAATGACCCCCTTCTTTTTGAGCAAATGTGAAAGTTCTTGTTCGACAAGATCTCCATCTTCCACGGGTATAAATTCTTCCCAAACTGTTAGACAAGTACCATACATCTTTTTCCCTTTATCGTTTGTGAGTACAAAGTAATGCACTCGGGGTATTTTGTATTCTGCAGACATTTGCACCGTCACGGGAAAGCAAAAATGAGATATCATTGGATTCAATGGATTATCAGGATGATCTATCTTTGGATAACGAGAGGTCTGTACAGGAACCAGAGTGAATTCATTTGAAAGTAATGATCCTTTGTTATCGAAAAAATCATCGTCTGTCGACGCAAAAGACGGTGGTACTATATTTTCAGCTTTTTGCTCAACAGGAGAATGAAGGATTGAGTCTTGCTCTATCTCCGTTTCATCTTCATCGTCGGAATAATCTACTCGGACTCTCGAAGGCGTCAAATTACAATCATTCAAGTCGTCACAATTCCTTGGTGAATCCTTTACAGATGATGACACTGAATTACAGTCACTTGAAACATTGCTTTCATTTACATCTGTTTCGTCTGTGACTGGCACTCTGAGTCCACGGAGCGATTTTGTTAGTTTTGAATAGTGGTCATTGTTGGATGACAGTAAAGAATCATCTAAATAATTGGATTGCTGATCAATCACGTCTGAATTCATAGTGATCCCACCGTCTGAAACTAAGTTGAGGTGCACCGATCTCGTTACTGTTCTTCTTTCAGCTTTAGAGTTCATCGAGCTGGACAATCGGTGACGCCTCGGAGTTCCTATAGTATTTTTCAGCTCATTCTCATCTTCATCTTGACTTTTCCATTCTTCACTTTGCTTTATATCTTCTTGTTGATGATTCTCATGGTCGTAGTTCAACGTTGTTGTTCCTTCACGACGGCGAGGCTTACAAGTGTACACTAAAAAGTAATCGACCAATCTTTTCTGAGCATCACTTTTCCACGTATTATTTCGATTCTGATGTGGCATAGTCTGACAAAGAAGAGGTGTGAATTCATCTAAATGTACTGTACGTTACCGTTATTCCCTAAGTGCTATGTGGATTGCGTGTTTGGTGTTTTTTGTTTTTGCTCTCAAGCTTTTCGCGTATTCTCTTTCTAGAGAGTACTACCTTTACCCTTTGAAACCAATGTTCATACCCCCGAGATGTCTTTTTTCCGCGAAAAGCCTCATTTTTCTGTGTTTTTGAATTTTACACCATTTTTCTTTCAGCAGAGTTCAGAGTTCAGCCTCAGGACAGAGTTACTTGAATCCACAATCTCCTTTCTAAAATCTCTACATCGAATGGATCCACGACGTGGAACAGCGCCTTCTTCTACGGATGGGTTTCTTTCAGACGATTTCAGTGGGACAGAATATTCTGCCTACATCAGTAACCTTGCTCCCAGTGACCCATCGATTTTAGACGACGACGAGGATGACGAAAGTCTCATAGTGAACGACAGTATGACACAAATTGGAAGTGCAGCCACAGTATCAAACTCTCCAACGGTCGTACAAAAGAAATCAAAATCTTCAAAGCATCAAGCATCTCGATTTCGAGGACTTAGTAAGAGTGCATCACATCTTCTGGAACAAGATGAAGTGAACTTGACGGAGTTGTTAGATGTCGAACCAGCTCAAGTTAATATTGACACAAACGATGAAAGTTCCAGAGCCATACATTCCAAACGAATTCATGAAATCACTCATGCAATTAATCAGGATAATGTCTCATTTCTTATTCAAGAGTTGGAGCAAAAACTGATACTGAAAGATCGAGAAATTGCCGATATGAAGCAGGCTTGGGAAAGGAAGTTACATGAAATGAAGGTAACGTTGGAACAAAAATATGATCATGATAAGATGGAATTAGAACAAAAGTGTTCAGTTCGAATAACAGAGCTTGAAGAACAACTTCAAATGTTGGAACTTAACCACATGAAACAAGAACATGTTGTTTCCAAGATTGAAGAGATGGATGAACATGTAGAATTAGCGAACATGAGGGTAACAGCACTGACACAGGATCAATTATCAAGATACTCTAGACAACTTCTTTTGAAAGATGGTTGGGGTGTTGTTGGACAACAAAAACTGTTAGCGTCAAAAGTTTTGGTGATTGGAGCTGGTGGAATTGGTTCTACAGCTCTTCTTTACCTAGCATCATCAGGAGTCGGTGAAATTACAGTAGTGGATTTTGACAATGTCGACATGTCAAATTTGCATCGCCAAGTCATTCATCAAAATGAAAATGTTGGAATGAACAAAGCCGTATCAGCGTGTAAAACCATGAAAGCGTTGAACCCTACAATTATATGCAATCCTGTACAAGAAATGTTGACGTTTGAGAACGCCATTGAATTGATTCAGAAGCATGATTGTGTCGTTGATGCCTGTGATAATCCTCAAACACGATATCTAGTAAACGATGCATGTGTTTTAAGTGGAAAGCCTTTAATTTCTGGATCTGCAATGGGCTCAGAAGGTCAACTTACAGTGTATGGGTATATGAATGGTGCATGCTACAGGTGTCTGTACCCTAAGCCAAACCCTGTGGAGGGAAACAAGAGCTGCTCAGATTCTGGTGTGCTAGGTCCTGTGCCTGGGATGATTGGCATTCTTCAAGCATTGGAAACTTTAAAATTGCTCACAGGAATAGGAACCGTTATGGGTGATAAATTGTTGATGTACGATTCTCTGAGTTGTTCATTTGTTAGAATAAAGAAGCTGCCACCACGACATGATTGTAAAGCGTGCAGTAAATATGCAACCATACATTCAATGCAAGACAGTAAAGAAAGTTCAATATCGGTCCGAGGTCCCCATATGTGCGGCGCTATTTCGACAACGATGTTACCAGAGTCATTAAATGTATCTTGCAAAGAATACTACGCTGTTCATCAAAGTAAAGCCGACCATGTTCTACTAGATGTCCGAGTAAAGGAGCAATATGATTTGTGCTCATTAAAGGGGGCGCTTAACGTTGAGCTCGCCAATCTTGAGAATGAGTTGGATGAAATACGAAGACTAGCGCAAAATGATATCCCGATATATTGTATTTGTCGGCGAGGGATAGCGTCAACAGAAGCAGTATCTTTGCTGTCTAATAAGATTTCAAATCCAGTATATAATATAATAGGTGGATTGAATGCTTGGGTTAGAGAAGTTGACCCACGTTTTCCAATGTACTAATGTGATGCATTTAGAAATCGTCTTTGACAGCTTTCTTTACATTTAGAATTTATTTTAGGAAACATTTCAATACATTTTTCAAAATATAGAGTGCTAAGTAGACTCAAATAGATAGATACAATAGTACAACTTGTATATATTTGAATGGTTCATACACGAGCATTGGGTACATAACTCTCAATTAAAATGGCTTTGTATGATTTCGGTTGCTTTCTGCTCTTTCTGCTTTTACTCTTCTTTGATTTGATTGACGTTCTCCCACTGTTAGAATCTACAGGTTCAGAAGGAACGTTTGATATTGTAGGAGCTCCAATAACAGATGGCTGAAGACTTATACTTGGCGTTGATGATGCAGATAGAATGGTTGAGGCTTTGAGGGTAGGAGAAGAGGTACGAAGAGTTGTCACTGTTGACTTATGAGGCGTTTTAGTAGGAGATGCAGTAGGAGATCTTGTTGGAGTAGGTGTAAAAGGGTAAGTGGGTCGCTTTGTCGGCACTACAGATGGACGGCGAGTAGAAATGTTTGTCGGTGAATGCGATGGTGCTAATGATTGCTTTTGACAAGTGCGGTTGCTTGCTTTGTCATAGTCGTCCTAATCATAAAATAGATTACCAGTTTGAAGTGAGAGAACAATTGACAAAATCCTTCAATGTGTTTCAAGTGGTAGATACAACATAGCTTACACTGACAGAAAGCCAACCTATGCTTTGACCAGGTACAAATGGCTCAAGCTCACAAATGTTCGAAAATACAAGAATCCATGTGAAACGTATCGACTGTCCTAATTCATTCTCAGCATCAAAAATAGCTTGAAACCCACCAGAATAGAAAGCATGATTCACTGCAGTTTCTGACCTGAATTCCACAATATCACCAGATGTGAGTGACAAGTCCTGAGCTGCTTCGCTTTTGAAGACTTGAAGATTCATATCAAGTTCTGAAAGCTGGTAGCTTGTTATAGCAATGGGCTTCAAATCTGTAACGGACGCATCATCTCCTACCACATCGCAATCTAAATTGGTTATACCTTTATTTGGACCAACATCGAGACCCACAGGTAGACAAGACAATGAAAAGTCTATTTTCCATCTATAAACCAGGGGCGAACACGAGCACAGCTCGCTTCCGCAAACCAAGTGTAATAATACAAGAAACATAACAATCTTTGACCAGCGAATCATGATCACCGACGTGTAGTAGAGAATATGAATGCAGCAACGAGCTGAAGCAAGCCAAAAATCTCCGGAGTCCCGGATATTATTCATTTTTAAAAATTTCCTCGCACTTTCTACAGTGCCAAGCATTTTCTGTGTCAATGATTTGAAATTGAACAAGAGAGGGGCTAAAAGACACTTACAAAATTCAAAATATGAAGGGTTAGATTACGGTTAAAAGGTTTCGTGAAGCAGCTGGCAGCTGCTTCAACAGCTGGCCTGGGGCTTATGCTTCCGTGAGAATCGATGGGCATTCGTGCAAATTTTTCTATCACCTGTCACCGATCATCATCCGTTTAGACTCACATCACCATCGCAACACAACCAGAGAAATCAAAGAAAATATGCAATCATCGCATCTATCCTCTCATGATAAAGTCGGTTCGAAATGGCCGAATGTATCTACAAGTGACGACGGTTTTCAATCTATGCTGGTGAACATCGATGTAGCAAAGCAGTCTTTGCTACAAAATCCGCAGTTAGTGAATAATCCAAATCTCTATATGAATAGTAGTAATTGCAATAGCACCTCAAACTTAAGTAGAATACTGGGAACAGAAGCAGCGAATCAGTCACATCAATTGATTCAAGGCTTAAATTTACACTTTCCTCAGCAACCAGATGGTCTTAGAGAACAACAACAACAACAACAACAACAACAACAGTTGGTGCATAACTTAAATGGAAATGACCATTCGAATGGAATTTCATCATTTCCATTTTACCTTGACCCTTCTACTCTTCATTCAAATAAGAACTTACAACAAGGATCTTTTGAAAACAACACTATCTATGACCAGCTTCAATTGAAATCAATGCTTTACAATATACAACCCAATCAAATGCTTCTAGGCGGCTTGAATCAACACACCCAGTGGAATAATTACGAGTCTGAAACAGGGATTAAGCGCACATTCGATCAAATGAGCATGAATGCTTCTTCAATGATAACGACTGAAGAGGAACAATCGTATAAAGCTGTTTCGGCCACTTCTTCCTCTGGTGCCTCTGTTGGTTTCCTACCCAATAAGAATCGTACTGGACAACTTCAGACACACTCCAATGTCGGGATTACGACAAACCTATTGAAAGAAAAAGAAGAAGCAGTTTCTGAGAAAAACACCGCAATATCGAGGCGCAATGAACGAAATCAAAGGGAACAAGAGCGAGCTCGACGGATCAATCAACAGATCAAGGCATTAAGGTCTGTGTTAAATGAATCCAACGTGACCTACAAACAAAACAAGTATAGCATTTTAGTCAGTGTCGTTGACTACATTAAACAACTTCAATCGCGCTCTCTGCAAGCAGAGAAGGAGCAGAAGCAAGTTTTAAAAACTATCAAGGTTGCCATCGATACTGCGAAAAATGACGGATTCGTTCATCGTTCTGATAGTGATATTGACATAGGAAATGACACCACAATGTTACGAGTCAAAGGATTAGATTATAGATTAGTCTTTGAACAATGCAAGTTACCACTCGCTGTTGCTGCGATTGACGGTCGATTTCTCTTGTACAACCATCAGTTCGAAGCCATGACGGGTCTTGATAAGCATCGAATCGATGATAAGACCATATTTGACTTCATTCCTGGGAGTGAAACAGAGGCATTCTTCACTGACATCTCAAACTCAATGGATGAAACATCATGTAAAAGAATAAAGTCGACAATATCGACAGAGCAATCAATCGATGATCAACAGACTACCTCTGGCGAGGACGAAAACATCAGTGGTGATGGTTCTGGAGAGAAGGACAGGGATGGATGTAGTGGAGGAGACAATTCCGCGAGAAAGAGCGAAAGTACTATAAGCAGTGCCAATGGAAGTGATGGAAGCCGTTACGATGGACAATCTCAAAGTCAAACGTCCCAGTCCATCAAATTTTGGTCAAGTCCATTGTCTCGACCAAATGAAAATGTAAGTGCTAATGTCGCTTTTTCATATGCATGATGAACTTGTATTCTTCGTTTTATTTTGAACATCGCTCACGACATTAAATGGTTGTAGTTAAGGATTACCGTAACTGTGACTCATACTCGGCATGGAAAGCCCAAGTTCTTCAATTGTACAATTTCTCAAAATACCAAAAGAAACATGTCCCCTGAAAATGAAACGCATGGAGAGGAGAATGACAAAACATCTACCAATCAATAAAGCGTTACATAGATCATTTTGAACTGTCATTGGAGATCAATTGGCCAGACCCACCTTGGCATTAAAGTAGAATTCAATCACCATATTAAAATTACAAAAAGCAATGATTATGCAAGTAGGTATGATAGTATTCTATTGTATGTATTTTAGAAATGTATACTTTGTTGTAAATGAGCAATCCTGTCAACATTTACATCAATGGATCAATCTCCCATCATAGATAAAAATCCGCTGCGCACAAGCAAAATAGTGTTCTGAAAGAGAAAAAAACACGAGTGTTGTTTTAAAAAATACAGTTGCTTTAATTTAGAAAGCAGGGTTTCCAACAAGAGCTGGAACAGATCCAGGGATGGCGTTAGCGGCGAAGAATGACATGATGGCGATCATGGCAAGACGTCCATTGTTGAGTTCAGAGTCTTGCTTTCTCTTGAGGGTTGCGGCATCAACTCCAGAGAAGTCAATTTGAGGGAAAACCATGGTGGGCATAGGACCTCCCTTGGTGTAGTGAACAGGCTTTGATTCAGTGATAACCTCAGCAAGGAAGATGGTGGCAAGGATCTGAGCCTTTCCAGCATCGGGAACGGCATTCCAAGCATCGAGGGGGTTCATGGTGGAGAGAGACTCAAATGAGACATCGTGGCTGAGCATACCAGGGAAGTGGATTCCAGCTCCATTGACAAGGTATCCGGTGGTGGCAACCATGGCAACACGAGAGTGCTTAAGCTCGGAAGCACGGAACCAAAGAAGGGTCTCCTCAGATCCAGAGGTGGCAAGGTTGAATGGATCAAAAGGTCCAACAGGGGCAGTGGATCCTGGAAGATCCTTAAGATCAACATTAAGGGAGGTTGAAACCTTTGATGCAGGAGCAGGGGCAAAGGCAGCGGCAGAGCCTACAAGAGCAAGAGCAAGAAATGACTTCATGTTGTTTGTTTCAATGCAAAGGATAAATTATGAGTGATGGATAATGGTTGTTGCAGTAATTCTTTCCGCGTTGGTTTTTTCTTCTTCATTTTCTTCTTGGTCGTGCAGCGTATCTTTCGCCTCAAGGTTCAACAACGTCAGCATTTTTGGATATGCAACCAGCAAGAAGCAAGAAGCACACCCAAGAGGAAAACGACGCGACAATACGAAGACAAATCTTAAAACATATCACTAACACGTGAACATCTCATACTGTAATACCATGAAGTCATTCCTTGCTCTTGCTCTTGTAGGCTCTGCCGCTGCCTTTGCCCCTGCTCCTATGTCCAAGGTGAGCAACTTTAATAAAAAAAATGTTGCCGATG
>Ga0213868_10003231_pt1 | contig 15270 bp, 11 predicted proteins | sample PICome_9_FD_160087 | JGI IMG/M metagenome (GOLD analysis project Ga0213868, IMG submission 160087) | Coastal seawater microbial communities near Pivers Island, North Carolina, United States - PICO127 | ecosystem: Environmental > Aquatic > Marine > Coastal | place: USA: North Carolina...
AGTCCTGCCGATTGACGTCCGTGACGCGTTGGCGAACGATCACGGGGTTTTTCATGCCGACGGCTTCGGGGTAGTTCTTCTCTACATAGGCGCGGTAGTCCGCGTCCGTGCCGCGTTGGTACGCGCGGCGCAGGCCCATGACCCGACCGTTGCCGCTTTCCACGACCGACCCATCGGGCGCGATAATGGGCGACCCCCGGTCGCTTTCCGGGGACTGGTCCAGCCGGGAAGGGTTTGGTTTGTTGGCGATGCCTTCGATCTGTGTTTCGGACGCGGCCCGGTTGCGGTCGCGGGGTTGCAGTTCTTGCGGATAGGCCGCGTTGTCGGACGTCACAAGGGTGTCGGCTTCAACCACCTTCGTTTCGACTTCGACTTCTTCGTTGTCGGGCGTGTAGATTTTAGACCGCCGTGCGTTTGTCGGCGCAACAGGTGCCGGGGTTTCCACTTGGGCCACAGGTGGCGCAACAGGTGCGGGCGCTTGCACGTCCGGTTGTGGCACTTCGGTGGTGCTTGCCACGTCCACGTCCGGGGCGTCTTCTTCCGGGTCCAGTTCGACGGGCGCGTCCGGCGGGTCCACGGTGAAGCCTTCGGGCGGCGCAGGCGGCGCGACTTGTGCAGTCGGCGGCGCGACTTGTGCAGTGGGCGGCGCAGGGGTTTCTGTAGAAACTTCTGGCGGTTTAATTTCTGCTGGACCTGCGGGCGCGACTTGCTCGGTCTGGGCCGGGGCGTCCAAAGTGAAGCCCGCTGGTGGTGCGGGCGGGGCCGCTGCCGGGGCTGGGGCTTTCGTTGCCGCTTTGTTGGCCTGATAATCTTGGATCATGGCAGGGCCGACTTCGGCGGGTGCCGTCACGCCTTCGGCCAAGCCTTCGATCAAGGCTTCCTTGGCGGACTGTTCCTGCCCGGTCGCGGCGCGCGCGAGGATTTCCCCGCCTGCCCCGGTGGTGCCTTGCATGGTTGTTTGCGCGACAGCACCGCCGACGTTGGTCTTGGTGAGCGCCCGGACGGGGCGGATAAGGCCCTGCCCTGTCATTTCCATTGCCGCGATCACAAGGCTGCGCCCGATGCCGCGCGCGTTGGCTTCGGCCATAAGGTCCGTGTTCTGCAACAAAGCCTTGGCGTCTTCCGGCGTCTTGAGGACGACGCCCTTCTCTTGCATAAATTCGGCCACGCTGGACCCGTATTCCTGCGCAACCGTGCCAAGGCCCATGGCCGCCGCGCCCGCTGCGGGTCCACCAAGCATGGTCGCTGCGGCGGCTGCGCCCATAGTCGGGATGCTTTCGGCGGCGGTTTCGCCCAAGAAGGCTGCGCCGCCGATTGGGTTGCGCACGAAAGACATAAGACCTTCGCCAAGCGTGTCCGGTCCGGCGGCGAATTCTTGCGCGAAGCGTTCGCCCGTGGGCGACTTCGGCAGGGCTGCGGCTTGGCCCAACAGTTCGGACGCGTCTTGCAGGTAGCCGACGCCTTCGTCCAAAATGTTGTCCCGGCCTTGCCCTTCGGCTGCCTGTGCTGCTTCAAGGCGGGCCGCGTAGGCGTCCTTCATTTGAAGAAGGGCCATTGGGTCCACGCCGGGGATTTGGCTAAGACTTACGAACGCCGCGTCCGGGGACGACAGGTCGAAGTCCGGGGGCAGATCGGGCAGGTTTGTGGTGTCGAGAATGGTTTGCCGGAGCAGGGCCGCTTCGCCTTGCGCATAGGTGTCGAGGTTAGCGACACGGCCCGCGCGGCCCATCGCCTGCGCTTGGGGGATGGACGCCCGCATCCGCAAGCTGCCGCGCTCTACGGCGCGGCCCACGGCTGTCCCGTCGGGGTTGTCTAGTACGAAACCAGAGGGCAAGCCCACCATCGGGTTTGCGGCTACGGGCGCGGGCGCGGGTGCTGCGGGGGCGTCCATCACGAAACCGGGGGGCGGCGTTGGTGCAGGCATGGTCTGGGCCGAGGCGGCCCCTGCGCCAAGTTTGTTCCGCAGAAGCATCTGGTCCAGAAAATTCATGTGTCACCCAAAGAGTTTAGCCGTGGAAGTTGCCGATTGGAGTTCGTCCAGAAGGGACGCGATTTGCATAGGGTCTTGGCCCAACGCGTTCTTGGGTAGGGCTGCGGGTTGCTGCGCGAGGCGGGACGCAAAGCCTTGGGGTTGCGCTTGTCCGCCGCCGCCCATGCCTTTGAACAGGCGTTCGCCAAACCCCATAGGTGGGGGTGGTGCGCCGGGTGGGCCACCAGCCATAGTGGTCGGGTCCGCGCCTGCGTCCGGGACGACGGTTGGTTGCCCGTCGATCATTTCGATATGCCAAGGCTCGTGTCCCATGCGGTAGTTCAAGCCGTATTGGGCCGCGTTGGCGTGCGCCCATTTTTCGACGTCCGGGTTCGCGTAGCCAAGGTCGGCGGCTGCGCCGCGATTGTGGTTGGACTTGCCGGGGGGTGCTACCCATTTGCGGGCTGCCGCTTCGGAGCCGTACTTCTTGAGCGCGGCGGCGTAAAGTTCCGCCTGCCGTTCTGGGGAGCGATAGCCTGAATTGATCGTGATTCCGCCGCCGGGTGCCGCTGCCGCGAACGCCGCGAGGCGGGATGCAAACTCCTGTTGCAGCCCTTCGACGTGCGACGGGTCTTTCCCGCCAGCAAGGAACTGAAGCAATGCGCTCAAGGCAAAGGTTCCCATTGGTTGGTGGCGGGGTTGAGGCCGATGCGTTGGCCGTTGGGTCCGGTGGCGGTCTGCCAGCCTGCGCCGGGGGCGGCAGGGGGTTGGCCGGGGGCTGTGCCGCCAAGACCGGGGAGGTTGCGCGTCACATAGTCGCCTGCGTTAAACAAGCCCGACGGGTCTTGGTATTCGCTGGACAGGCTTTGCAGGACTTCGTTGATCGCGGCACTGGCGTCCCCGCCGACCGCATAGGCTTGGGCCGCTGCGTCCGTGACTTCATCCAACAGTTCGGGCGGGAAGTTCGCGTCCGGGAATTGGCGCGAAACCCGCGCCGCGACTTCCTTGCGGATGCCTACGATTACGGAAGGCGTGACCGTCTTGGGCGCGGGGGGCTTCGCGGTGGCCGTGGGTGGTGGGGTTAGGCCGTTGCCTACAAGGGCGTTGACGAAGTCCGTCGCGCCGCCCCATGCTTGAGGGTTCACCCCGGAAATGGCTGCCATTGATGCTTGCCCGTCCGCTTGGCTGTAGCCCGCGCTGCCCTTGATTGCCACGTCCAGCGCCAAGAGCGTTTGCCGGGTCCGAGGGTCCGACAGGTCCGTGCTGGGGTCCGAAAGCATTTGCGCCTTGAGGTTGGCCGCGTCCTGCGCGGTTTGAACCCCGGTGTTGGAGAGGATTTTCGCAAAGGTTTCAGCCTGCATCTGCGCCGTCCCTGCGTCCGTGCTGGCACGGCTGGATACCGCGTTCGGCGCGACTTCCAAGGTCAAGGCGTCGGTGTTGCGGGCGCTTGCGTCCGAGTTGCGACCCGAAGCGTAAGCCTGTTCTGTTTGGCCCGCTTGCAGGTTGCGGTTGGACAAGGCGTTCGGGGCGACTTCTGCGGTGTTCGCCCGCACCAACCCCGCGTTGGCGTCGTTCAAGCCCGCTGCGGCGGTGCCTTGCAGGACGGTGTTTCCGTTGAGGCGGTCAATCCATCCGTTGTTGATGTTGACGCCTTGGGTCTGGGCTTGGGTCAAGCCCGTGTTGGCGTCGATGCCAAGGGCCTGTCGGCGCTTGAGGTCCGCGTCAATCGCGCCGGACGCGCTGCCGCCCATACCTGTGAGGGCTTGGAAGAAGGCTGCGATGCCGGGGTTTTGAATGTTGGTTGTGGTCATGGGGTGGCCCTCTTATCCGTAAATTGGGTTGCGGACGGGCCGGATCACGGCTTTGCCCGCGCCCGTGCCGCCGAACAAACTTTTCCCGCTGCCGCCCATGCCCGCCATAGCCCCGCCGACGCCGGACAGAATGTCCGCGAACACGCTGCTGCCCGGAGTGACGTCCGCCGCTTGAATGTTCTGCTCTTGCTGCGCAACACCCAAAGACCCGCGCCGTAGGCCGCCGAGGGTGGACAAGGTGTTGCCTGTGTTCGTCACGCTTTGGGCGCGGCCTTCGCCTGCGCGACCGTAAGAAGACAGCGCCGCGAGGGCCTTGACCCGGTCGCGCGCTTCGCCTGCGCCTTTGTTGATGCGGGAATTGATGCTGTTCTGGACTTCTACGGACGCGCCTTCCTGTCCGGGCAACCGAGTGGTGTCCGTGAGAGTTGGCGCGCTGGACGCCAGTTTGTCCAAAAAGGTTTGGGCCGAAACGTCTTTGCTTTCGTCAAACTTTTCGCGCGTAAGGTCGGCGGCAGTTTCGTCGTAGGCTTGGAGCATTTCGCCTTCCATGCTTTTCTGCCGGACGCGTTCCGCTTCACGGGCGCGCTGCGACATTTCGTAGGCTTTTTTGTTTTCGGCGTTCACCCGGTCAACGTAATTGCTTTGGGTGTTGGCCTGCGCAATGCCGCCGACGGTGGACGTGGCAAGACCGATAAGAGAAAGAGAAATGGGATCACACATGGCGGCCTCTTAGATAATGCGGGAACTGCCGGAGCGAGCCGCCGACTTCCCCGGATTGAAATACGCGTCGTAGGTGTCGCGCTCGTCCCGGCCCGCGTTGTAGGAGCCGATGCCGTTGGCTATGCCCCCGAAAATATCGCCCAAAGGATTGTAGGACGGCTGCGCCTTGAACAGCTGGGCGGACCGGGCAAGCGCCCCGTTTGCCGCCATTTCGCTGTCGCCCGTGGCGTTCAGCAAGGACACAAGGCTGGACTTCTCGTTGTTGACGTTGCCTTGCAGGTTCGCGCGGGCGTCGTTGGCTTTAGACAGAGTGGACGCGGATTGGAGGTCGTACTCCCCTAGAAGTTTGCCTTGCTTGTCGCCCGCGATGGACGAATTGAGGGTGCCAGCCCGCGCCAACCCGTAGGTCAGTTGGTCCTTGGCGTCCCCGAACTGCCTGTCAATGTCTGGCTGGTAGAAGCCCAAATACTGGTCGCGGTAGCCGTCAAAAAAGCCGTCGTCAAACTTACCAAATTCCGTGTCGATTTTGGACGTGCCTGCCTTGATGCGGGCCTTACGGGCTTCTTCGTCCGCGCGGGCGCGTTCGGCGTCCTTGAGCATGGCTTTTTGGTAGGACGTGTCTACTTTGGGGGATGATCCAAAAAAGCACATGAGCCGCCTCTTTCATTTGTGTTCGGGCCGCCGCCGGGGTTTTGCCGCTATTGCCGCTTTTGTAGACTTCCGTGTCCAGACGTAACTCACAAAGGTCTGCCCGTTTTTCCCATAATTGTCTAGGGTTTTCTCTGGTCTGGCCCCCAACAACTCCATCCAGCGGTGGGCGGACGTGTGGGTTGCTAGCGACATTGCGTCCGCGCGGATGAAACCGGAATTGAGAAGGGCAGGAAGAATGAATTTTCTGCCGTGCCTAGTCAGGGTCAGCGCGACCTTATCCCAATCGTCGGTCCCGTAAGCCCACATGGACCAAACATTGGGCCACCGTGGGACCGCGCCGATTGCCGCGACGGGCTTGCCGTCCAGATACGCCCCCCACCGGAACGCCCCCGAATGGACCGTGTCGCGCGCGAGGTCTTCGGGGTTTTCGCCGTAGCGGGTCGCAAAGATTTCTTCCCGGTCGCAGGCGCGCAAGTTCTGCGCAATTTCCAGCATATCCGCGAAGCCGGGTTCGGCGCGCAACTCAATGTGGGGGGCCATTAGCTTTCATCCCCCAAATTGTGGTGTAAGGCGATAGACGCCAGCGTGGCGGGGCCAGTGCCGACGGACACCATGCGGACGGCAAGGTGGTTGGCTTCCATGTCAATCGGGACGCGGTTAAGCCCCCACGTCGGACGGTCCAGTGTCGCCACCCTAATCCACGCGGGCGTCGGGTTGGGGTCGTCCACCGTGGCGACCGGGGGTTCCGGGCAGGCATAAACTTCCCACGTCCCGGTGCAGGTCACGTCCATGCCGGACCAGTATTTGGTGACGGAAGGGCGGGTCGCGTCCATGAAGGGGGTTTCGAACACAACCGCCGAGGCGTCATAGTTTTCTGCGGCGGAACCGATTGGGGTGTTCGGGTCGAAGGGGTTTTGCGCGGGGTTGGCAACCGAGCCATACACGAACACTTCTTCGCCGGAACGAACCGCGAGGCGGCTACCTGCCGCCGTGATGTAGTCGATGTTGACGTAAAAGTCGAAGACTGACCACGCCGAAACTTTAGAGTTGGGGAAGGCCGTCAGGACGAACGCTTGCGTCCCCCACACCATCCAGTAGCGCCCCGTAAGGGGGTCAACGACCGCCGCGATTTTGTCGGCTTCCGCTTGGGTCAGTAAAGCGCGCTTCGCTGCGATTAGTTTGTCCACGGGCGCGCCGACGTCGTTGACGGCTGCCGCCGATTGAATGTCGCGGGCGCGCAAAGACCGGATGCCTGTGTCCGACAAGAACAGGACGTCGCCGGAACCGAAACGGGCCACGGCATTGCGCGACACCAAGCCTGTGTTCCCAAGGACTTGCGTGATCTGGGACAAAGCCGGGTCCGGGTCCATCGCCCAAATCTGGACGGACGTGCGCCCGAAGACCGCCAAAGCCCCGTAGTATTCTTCTAGGCCCACCAGTTCGGTTTCGCCCGCGTCTTCGGTGGTGACGTCGATGATGCCGTTGCCTGCGCCGACCGACCAATCCACGGGGTCGCGGACCGCAGAGAATTTTAAGTTTGTGCCGTCCACCGCGTAGAGTTTGGACTTGTGCGCGCGGACGGCTTGCCCCCCGGCGGCGGCGTCGGTGACGATTGCCCCGTCGTAGTAGTGGACGACTTCGCCGTTCGTGAAGCGCACGACGGCGTAGAGTTTGCCCGCGAAGGTCTGGACGTCCAACACCCGGTCCGCAGCCCAAGGACCGGGGACGGCAAGCTGTTCGTAGCGCACGAAAGCGGGCAGGAGTGGCTCAACTGTGGCCGCGTCAGATAGTCCGAAAACGACCAACTCTTTGTTCAAAAACGACAAGCCAACGGTGAGGCCCGCCGGGAGAACGCCGAGTTGGGTCAGGGTTTTACGTTTCTCAATCTCGCCGCCGGACGTGATTACCGCGTTCGTGAGGTCGCGCAACGTCCCCGCCGGGGCCGTTATGTTGGATTTGCGCAGGTCCACGCCCGAAGCGAAGTCGTCTATTTGAAGCGTCGGCATGGTGCGCCTTTCGGATTAGGACGTGCGGAAACGCTGACCGCCGGGGGTGCGCCCGGACGTGCCGTTGTTCGGGACCGTGATGTTGCTGTTGGGGGACGAAGTGCGCTGCCTCATGCTGTCCATGCGGGCCTGCGCCTTCTGAATTTTGATCGGCGCGTCTTCGGACTTCTGGCGCGCCAACAGTTCGGCGGCGCATTGCAAGACGACGACGGGGCCGTCCACCGTGGACCTGTCCGTGTCCGGGTTCACCAGCGGCATAAGTTTCCGCTTGCCTTCAAAGCGCAAGACGACTTCACGGTCCGGCAAGGGCCAGACTTCGGCCATGTTCACGTTGATTTCTTCGGCTGCCAAGGACAGGTAGTTCTGCCAGCGGACCGGGCTTTCGCGGCGTTCGTCCGCGTCACTGTCCACGTCGTTCAACTCTGCCGCGCCGACGCCATAAGCCAACGGAACCCAATCCCCGTTGGGGGCTTTTTGGTACACGTTGCGGACGCCTTCGAAGTCAAAGGCGGCAGGATACGCAACGTACCGTTGGCCCGCAAAGATCGTCACGCTCTGGGTGACGTTCAAGTTGGGCCAGTCGAAGTTGTGGTAAACGTCTTCTTGAACACGCCGCAGGAGTGCGATGTGTTTGGGTTGTAGGTGGCTGCCGTGCGCGACGTCCGGGCTAATGCCCGCCTCTTGGCGCAGTTCGGTTAGCATGTCCGCGAGGGTCATTAGGCGCACGGCAGTCTCCTAGATTAGTCGGGCAGGTCGGCCAAGGACGGCACGGCGGCGTCCGGGGCGGGGGCTGTGGCGGCGGCCTTTGGAGCGCGGCTGCGGATTTTGGCCGTGGCTTCGGCGGCGGCGGCGCGGCCTGCGTCGATTTCTTCCTGCGTCGGCAGGGTGTCGTCCGCAAGCTGCATCATGGCCGAGTTGCCAACGGTCGGGAAAACCTTGCCGACGACGTCCCCGTACATCAAGGACAGGCGGGTCATTTCTTCCGCGATGGTCCGTTCAACGAAGCCGACGGACACGACGGTGTGGACGTTCTCTGCGCCGCCGTGAAGCGCCGCGAGGACAAGGCTTTCCGGGAACGTCATTTGGGTGTCTTGGCCTTTGGCGACGACGTTGTCGGGGGAGCCGGACAGGTTGATGTAGGCGGTTACGAGTTGGATTTTAGGCACGGTATCATCCTTGTGCTGGAAGGGGAATGCGCCCCCGGCAGAACCGGGGGCGCAAGGGGTTAGGCAATGTCGATTACCAAGCCGCCGTTCAGTTTCTTGGCGACGACCTGCCCGGTGTTTGTGATAGAGCGATACATCACAAACTGGTCAGCCGGACGCGCGGGGGAGTGCGTCTTGCGCCATTCCTGTTCCATTTTCATCAAGAAAATGTCGCGGCTGTCGAACCAGTAGCCGCGCTTGGCGAGGCCAAGATCGTCCAAGGTTGGGTCGTACATGACGGTGGTGCCGTCAAACAGCATCGGACCCATCGCCCCGTCTTTCGAGCCTTTGAAGCCCGATTGGGTGTAGGTGCCGTTGGCCCGCATTTCGATTTCCAAGGCCCCGATAAAATCGGACCCTGCAAGGAAAACGTCGGGTCGGCTGCCGTAACGGCGAAGCTGCCGTTGTTCGACTTGCAGCACTTGCCACAGTGCGCCGCCGTTGGTGGGGCTGGACGTTACCGCCCCGCCGCCGTGGACGGACAGTGCCGGAGTTGTGCCGACGGCTACGCCGAAGGCTGCCGTCCGGGCGCGGTTGCGCAGGTAGGCGTTGGCCGCAGTCGCGCGGTTCTTGCCGCCCACGGTGCCAATCGAAGGATTGGCAACGAGGAAGTGGCGCAAGCCGTGCATCCCTTTGGCGTCCGCCGTGCCGTCACCCCAATAGATGGAGTTCGAGGAACGACCGTACTGTTCGCCCAAGTCGGCCAGCTTATCTTCAAACATGTTGATAAGGGCCGTCTTCTCACGTCCAGAGTGGTTGGACGTGGACGCCGAAGTGTTGCTGTCGGACACCGAAATGCCGTCATGCTTCAATTCGGTCAGGGTCAGCGAAATACCCAAGTGCAGTTCGCGCCATTTGAACGCCAGCACCGCGAGGTTCGCCGGGTTGTAGAACGACACGGTGTCGTCGTAATCGAAGCCTTTGAGGCCGTCGTTCACGCCTTCAGCGCCGTAGGCGGGCTTAACCCGGACTTCGATGTTACCCTTGCCACCGGGGAAAGTTTTTGCTTTGCTTTCCATCATGTTGACAAGAGGGCGTTCTTGAATGACCTGCGCGAACGCGGGGTCTTTGTTCAAGTAATAATCAAGCGCGGCGTCCGCGATGAATTGGATTTGGTTTGCGGCTAGTGGCATGGTGGCCTCTTAAACTTAGCCCCGTGTTGCGCTTTCAAAGGCCCGTCCGATTGCATCCTGCAAACTGGTTGGACTGGCCTTCACGCCGGAGCGATTAACAGACGTGTTGCCGTTCGGGGTGGGCCGTGTTGGCGCTCTGCTTGGTTGCACCCGGCGGACCAAAGCGGTGGCTTCGTTGTGCGCAAGCTGCGCAAACTCAACCGCCTCTTGTGGCGTCCGTGGGTGTCCGCGCTCTGCGACAATGGCCTGTGCCGTCCGCTTCATCACGTCCAGTTTGAGTTCAAAGTCCGGGTCCGATTGCGCAGTTTGCTGGTGCCAGTTAGCGACGGCTTGGTGGACGGCTGCGCGGGTCTGTGCCGCCGCCTGACTGTCCGCCTGCGTGGTTGCGCGGTGGGCGTGGGTGGTAGCCACGTCGCGTTCGAAACGAACCCGTGCTAGTTCCCGCGCCGCTTCCTCTGTCATTTCCCCGCTGTCCACACGCCCCGAAAGGTCTTGTGGGACGGCTGCCCCGATTGCCTCAAGGGCCATTCGCATCGTGGGGTTGACGCGGTCCACAAACGCTTTGAGGCGTTTAGGATCGCCGGACTGCAAGTCTGCGCCGAGTTTTAGCAACTCGACAACATGGTCGTCCGTGAGGCTTTCCCGGTCCATGAATGTCCGCAACTGGCGGTAATTCGTGGCGTCGGGCTGCAACTCTGTCACTTGTTGGCGCAAGACCTTACTTTGGCCTGCAAGTTTCTGGATACGATTGCGCGCGTTTGGCGTCATTGCCGCCAGTTCTTCTTTCGAAGGTTCCGCGTCGTCGTCCCCGTCCGCCTGCTTCTGCGTTTCGGAACCGGCTTCGTCCCCGGTGCTTGTGGACTTGCCGTCTTCTTCGGACTGACCGTCTGCTTCTTCGTCGGCTTCCCCACCCTGACCGTCGCCTTCGGCGGGGGTTTTAGTGGTTGCGTCGAAAGCTGCGGCAATGGCGTCGGCCATGCTTTTAGGTTGGTCGTCGGTTGAGGGTTCATCCGTCGCGCTGGACGAGGCGTCGATTGCGTCCGTGCTGCTGGACGAGACAGCGGTTTGATCGTCCGAGGCGGCAACTGGCGAGGCTACCTTGTCGTGTTCGCCGTTGAGGTCGTCGGGCATGTGCGTCCTTCGCTGTCCTAGAAACTCTGGTTGGGAATTTACGCCGGACGTGTCTGCTTCGGCAAGACAAATCGTCTACAAAACACACAAAAACACCCCCCGGACGTGGCCGAGGGGTGCATTTTTGTCTGCCTTGTCAACGATTTGGCGCTAGAAGTTGTTTCCGGCGGACGCGGCGTCCATCGGTGGGCGTCCGGGTGGACGTGGCGCAGCGTTCACTTGGGCGGGTTCGGTGGACGGGGCGTTGTTCGCGCCCTGCGCACCCTGCGCGTTCGGATCGTTCTGCGGATCGGTGCCGCCGGGGCCCGCGCCCATTTGGCCTTTCATGGCGTTCATCATCATAATGGACGGGACGCCGGGGGCGAAGGCGTCCGTCAGGTCCAGCTTGTCGTCCATGCGCCGCAGCATTTCTTTGCCCATAAATTCCGGCGAGATACCGGGGATTTGCATGAGCATCGGGAAAATCGCTTGGGCGACTTGGACTTCTTGGGCCTTGTTCGGACGGCCTGTGGACGCGGCTTCTACGTCCAGATAGATTTCGCGGGCGATTTCGTCCCGGCGGGCTTCGGGCCAGACTGCGCCGGGACCGACGACTTCCATGACGCGCTCTTGCGAACACTCCATGAAAAGGACTTGGCCTGCGGCGCGGGCCAGTTCCGTCAGAAACTCGTCCAAATCGTCAACGACGGCGGACACGGACGACACGCGAGAGCCTTCCGCGATGGACGCTTCTGTGGCTGTCGCGCCGGACGTGCCGCCGAGGTTGGCTTCCTGTTGGCCGAGGGCGCGCAAATAGTCTTCGTAAGCCGCGTTGGTTTCGTAAAGGCGCGGGTCGATAGGTGGGCCAGAGTGAGATTGCAGCACCGCCTTGATGTCTTCCTGCGGCTGCAAGCCTTCCAGTTCGAAGACCGCGTGGGGGACCGGGCTTGCAATCGCGTCTTTGTCCGACACGGACAGGACACCTTTGCGGACGAAGGTTTTGGGCATGGCCGCGCGGCGGTGTTCGCGCAAACCCTGCCGAGAGCGGTTGATTTCCATTTGCTGGTCGCGCATCAGCGACACGTCCGAAGGCGGGAACACTGTGTCTTCCGAATAGAGTTCGTTCACGACGAACGGGAACCACGGGAAGAACCGTTCCAGCCGGACGTCAGGGGCCGAGGGTTCCACCAGAAAGTCGGGGTATCCGTCGCACACCACATAGACCATGCCGTCGGTGCGGTTGTAGATTTCCCAAACACAATGGAAGCTGTCGGCCTTATTCTTCCCGTGGGAATCGCGGGGAGTGAAAGCCCCGGAGCGCGCGCGGTCGTAGCTGCGCGGCCCGGTGCTGCCCGTGGCTTCGGCCACGTCCACCGAATAGATTTCTTTGATCCGGTCGGACGTCAGGAAGTATTCTTCGGCCACCCATTCGCTGCCGACGAAACCGCGAAGCTGTTGGCAGTTGGTGTCCGGGATGATTGCTGTCGAGTGCGGGAAGTTTAGCGTCAAGCCTTCGCGGACCGTGACCATATCGGTTGCGGTCAAGGCTTGGAGCGCCAACCGGAGTTGTTCGGTCTTGGCTTCGTGTTCGTCAATCTCGCCGTCGGACACGTCTGCGGACAGCCGTTCGACCGTGGCAAGCTGTTGCTGGAACGTGTCGATTTGGGCGTCCACGTCTGGCGGGTACGCCATGACGCGTTGCCAGCCGAGTTTGACATAGCCCACGCCCGTCGTCAGGCCGCGCCGGACGACGTTCTTCATTTGGACCTTGAACGGCACGGGTTGTTCGTCAATCTCGTGTTCAAACATGAGTTCGAGGGTCCGGGCCATGTTGGTCAGGCGTTGGTTTTCCTGCATGGTTTGGAGCGCGTCCTGCACGATCATGCCGGGGGTGGGGTCGGCTTGCCCCATCGGGTCCATCGACATTGCTTGCATAGCGGCTTGAAGGGTTTGGCTGGACCCGTCCCAAATCTTGGACAACAGGCGCGTCTTGCGCCGGGAAATGATCTTCGGGTTCTTGCCGTAGATGGACGCCGTCCGGGTCTGGATATGGCGCAGGGTGATGTTGGCGACGTAGCGTTTGCTGCTTTCGTCCAAGAAGTTTTCGTCGCCGGGAAGGCCGAAGCCGTCCTGCCATTGGCGTCCGGCGGCGAAGGCCATGTCCCGGCGCATCTGCGCAAAGCCGCGTGCGTCCCAGAAGGAACGGGCTTCCGTGACTTGGGCGGCCCATTCTTTGACAAGGGCCGCGCGGTTCTCTTTTGGGTTCGGAACGCCACGGGTTACGTTGGACAGGGCGTCCTGCACGTCCTCTTGGGTGCCGTCGATGGTGGTATTTGCGTCGTCCATGGGGTTTCCTTTCACCAGCCAGTGGCTTGTTTTTCGCGGCGGTTAGCGGCTTCTTGGCGTTTGATTTGGTCAAACATGGCGCGGAACGTCCCGGCGCGGGACGGGGACGCCGTGGGGTTGTGACTGGCCGTCAGTTGGTGGGCGAGGCCAAGGCCGATGTAGGCAAGGGCGTCCACAAAATCGTCGTGCGCGCCGTTGGGGAATTTCAGAAGTTGGTCGCGGGCGTTCGGCCACCACGTCGCGTAAGCCGGGAAGAAGACCTTGCCCATCGCCATGCGGCCTTGGATGGACTGCGCGCGGCTTTGCTTGTCGGACGTCGGCGTGACTTCGATGATCGCGCAATAGACCTTTTCTTCCTGCATCCGTTTGCGCAGAAACGGCCCGATGGACTTGGTGATCTGGCCGCGTTCGGCCCACCAGTAGACGGGGTTGCGCGTCCGCATAAGGTTCAGCATGGCGTCCGCGACGACGTCGGCGGGGGCGTGTTGCCACCACACGTCCGGCAGGACATAGATGTTGTCCTTGTCGTCCACCCCGATAGGCACCAGCGCCGTCTTGTCGCGGGCTTGGTTTGTGGACACCGCGTGGTCGGACGCGATGTAGATGCGCAGGTTCTTCGGCAGTTCGTCCGGGCGGTAGGTGTTTATCCATTCGGACCGGAAGAACGCGCCCTGCCCCGCCGAGGGACGGCCTTGGTAGAGGGCTTGGAAGCCGCGCGGGTCCAGTCGTTGTTGGGCCAGAAGAAACGGCACGGGGAAGCGTTCCGGCCAAAGGGCTTCGCCGGGGTTGCGTCCGAGGGGGTCGGGGGTGCCGTCGTCGAAGGCCAGCGCAGGCAGGTCAACGACCGTCCACAGCTTGGCTTCGTCGGGGTCGTAAAACGGGTTCATGGGGTCCGTCAGGCGGCCCACCAGATCGTCTTCATGCCAGCGGGTATTGTGGCTTACTAGGCCATTGGCGATGAAATTGGCCGTGCCTTCGACTTCAATGTCGAAGACTTCGGCTTGCCCTGCGGGTGTGACGCTTTCAACTTCGTCATGGATTGCGCTCAAGGTAGGCAGCGGCGTTCCGTAGGACGTCGGGTCGTTTTCCGTAGCCGACAGCGAGGTTGCAGTCGTTGCAGAGTAGGCCCCGGACGTGTCCGCCGTCGTGGCAGTGATCCACGCACAACTTGCCCGCCCAATGGCTTCGAGTGTTTGCAGCGGAAGGGGGTTCCCCGCAGACCGCGCAAACGCCGCCTTGTGCAGCGAGCAGGCTTTCATAGTCGCCAAGGCTAATTCCATAGCGGTGTTTAAGGTGCGCTTCGCGTCTTGCGCGTTGGTTGACAGAAGGTGGACGAACGCCCCTAGCCCATCGGTCTTTGTTGTAGTGGCTTGAGCAGAAGCCTTTGCAACTGACGGGCTTGTCGCAGCCGTCAGCCTTACAGCTTGCGTTTCGGTGCTGTCCCCAATGACCCGGAGGATGCGACTTCCCTGTTTTAGCGTAGCCGTTCGCTGCCATTTTAGCCCCGTTTCGGTATCCACAAGGAACGGATGCCTTGCGTTTGCCCGGACAGTGATGCCTGATTTCATCTTGATTGCAAATATGCTATCAAGACCTTGTGGCGCGAATTTCTTGACCTTGGTCGCTACGACACCGAAGGGGGTGTACGACGCGACCATGTCGCCGGGGCGGATTTCTGCGAGAGGGGTTTCCGTGCCGTCGGGGCGCAGAACGGGGGTGTCCCCTGTCATGCACTGGATAAGAATTACCCACGCTTCGGACGTCATTTGGCGGGTCATAATGACCTGCGTAAACCACGTCCAAAGCTGGTCGCGGATCAACTTACTGTCGGCTTCCTTCCGGTCTTTAATCGGGTCGTCTATGACTATCCCGTGACCGCCCCTTCCGGTGATCGTACCGCCGCGCCCGACGAACGAAAGCTGGCCCCCCTTTGTGGTTTCCAACCGTTGCGCTGCTTCGGAGCCGTCTTTCAGTTGATGGAGCGGGAAAACCAGTTTGTGTTCGGGCGATTGGATTTTGTCCCGCACAGCCCGCCCAACGTCGGCGGCAAAAGTCTCGTTGTATGTGCCAAAGATGAGCGACAATTCGGGGAACTTGGCCGAAAACCACGCGAGGAAATCCTTTGATGCAAGCTGCGTTTTACCGTGGCGCGGGCCGAGGTTGAGGATCACCCGGCGGCTGCGGCCTTCCATAAGGTCTTGCAGCTTGCGGGCGATAAGTTCGTGGTGCCGTCCGGTGTGGTAGCGCGTCCGGGGGTTCGCGGACGGGTCCGTGCTGTCCGGCATGGTGATCCGGGAGTAATCCAAGATATTATCCGCC
>Ga0213868_10003232_pt1 | contig 15268 bp, 8 predicted proteins | sample PICome_9_FD_160087 | JGI IMG/M metagenome (GOLD analysis project Ga0213868, IMG submission 160087) | Coastal seawater microbial communities near Pivers Island, North Carolina, United States - PICO127 | ecosystem: Environmental > Aquatic > Marine > Coastal | place: USA: North Carolina | collected...
AGGAGAAGTAAAAGGTTCCTCCCGGCCGTCTTCTTTCCCAGCGACTTCTTGAAGGAAATTGGCATACTCTACAAATGCTGGTTGACGCGACAAGACACGTTTGAAATTTAATCCAGCGTATTCCGCAGCAAATGTCCCTCCATGCCCATCAAATACTGCAAAGAGAGAATGCCCTTTCAATTCAATCTGTGTATATTCTGGTATCGATCCGGAATCATCCGTTTGCATATCTCCGTCCGTTTTAGCACGTTTTGAAATGCTGGCAGAATCATCACTGCTATTTTCGATAGTTTCCTCTTTATTATTGTTTGAATTATCATGAGAGGATTCAGAGCCATTCTTTATTTGTTCAGCAAAAAGTACCGTTTCGCAAATGTGAGCGTCTTCCATGTGAACTCTCCAACCCTGCATGGACGATACTCCGTATTCGATTCCATCTTCTGATACGCCTTTGTGGGTTTCTTTGTCGGTGATTGGGGCTACTAATAAATTTCCCATATCGATTCTACTGATTTGAATGAATGATTATATCGTAGGAATCGATGAGAAAAGGTGGACTGCTTGCTTGTTAAGCCAAGAAGGGAGCTAATATTTAGTAATCAATAAACCGTCGTCCGTCGTGTTGTGAAATTGTTCAAGTGTGTTTCGCAGTTTTCTGGCGGCTGTTTTCTGCACCACCGACCCGTCACGGCACTGAGCGACATTCATTATGCTATTAGTACTACTGAAATACGAATATCTCCACTGCACACTACATCACAGTATCACAGATCCATACATAGAACATTAGAACGAACAAACACAAACACAAGTTTTAAAAACATGAAATGACAAAGCCAAACACTCATAACGATAATATCAAATTGACAATTGCCGAGAAAGCTGCATTGAAGCGCAAAGCATCTTACTCCACGGGAAGCACGCGACAGTCAAAACGATGGATTGAAACACAAAAAATAAAAACTACAGGACTTGCAAGGATAGCTGAGATATTCTTTGAAGATGATAGATTGTACGACTCTGAATTCGGTTTAACTGATGGGGATGAGAATTGGAGTAGTTCCGAAGAGGAGATTAATTACGGAAAGAGAATGAGACTGAGAAAAATCCACGATAGTCCACATATTTATGTTGTCGAAGATTTCTTAACGGGTAAGAGTCGATTGTGAATTCCGTCATTCGGTCGATAGATGCATATCTTTTCTTATAATATCTTACGTTCAAATCATAATCTTTAGAAAAAGAGCTAATTTATTTTGAAAGAAAGATTCAATCCGCAAATGCAAATGGAAAATTTGAAAAATCATTTTTGGACGGTGACGTAAGTGATGAAAGCAGTCACGAGGAAGAAGACACTTCTCATGAACAAGAATCAGAGAAAGGACCAGAAACGGGAAAAGAAACATCGGATGAGAATCGAAGCTCGGATGTAACACATCAAGGTCTTTGTCAAGATCCACTGATGGGTCCCAAACTTCAGGATCAGTCACAAACCGAAAAAATGAATCTTTGTGATCCATGTAATCTTATCAATACTAGAAAATCGGTCACAATTCCAGATCCTCATGAACCAATGATATCATCAAATATCTCAATGACTACTTCAGCTCAAAATCAAGTAGATACAATCAATCCGTTTGCTATTCAAACAAACCCTAGTTCATATTCAATGAATATTCCATCTTTAAAACCATGGTCTCCACCATCTAATGAACATATTCACAACGATGACGAGGAGTCTAAAGCTGTAGAAATGGATCCTAAACCAAGTGAGATCTCTATTGAAGAAAATGATGTTCTTCGTTCAAATCCAGACACTGTTTTGGAAAGAAAGCCTGAAACAAGAAAGGTGGTCTCCTTTGGGAAATTGAACTGTGTTGTCAATAGCAAAGCAAAGAATGGAATATTTGTTGTTTCTGTTGAAGAATGTAGAAATCGAATAGGAGTATTGTATGCAGGTGACATTATTACTCATTTGAATGGAATACCTTTGAGTGAAATGTCACTTGAACATTTTGTGAATTTACTTCAACAAGTCGGTGAAAGGCGTGAGCTCACAGTAATCACACCTCATTACTGTGAAGACAATATCTTAACTTCATCCAATACTATATTATCGAAACAATCATCTGTATTGATTCCACAAAGAACATCTACATTCATACATTTTCCGAAACTTGCTGATGCTAATATTGCAAGGATTGAAAATAGAGTCGCAGAACTATTCTCTCTGCCAAATCATTGTATAGAACCACTGCAATTGGTCAAGTACGAAACTGGACAATATTTTGCAGAACATCATGATACAGGAATCCTCTTTGATGATTACTCAATTGAGTTACCGCATAAATCGTTGACAAGCGCACCGCGACGCATTGTAACGGTATTGGTTTATTTAAGTGACGTCCCCGAGGGAGCTGGGGGGAAAACTGTGTTCCCTCTTCTCGATGATCCGAAAACTGGAAAGAAAGGAATGGCAGTCATTCCAAAACGTGGATCGGCGTTAATGTGGTGCAACATCAATAAGTATGGATTGCCAGATAGCCGATTGGTCCATGCTGGGGAACCACTCCATTCTGGTGCAATTAAATATGCGATGAATATATGGGTATGTGAAGAGTAGACGGGGGTGTACTGTGCTACTTCGATATTTATTTTTAAGACATATCATCAAATCTAAAAACATTATTACATGTATATATTCATTGCATCCTAATCAGCTGAAAAACCATTCCCTTATCTAAATAATGGATTATCTCCATCATAATCACCAGCATATCTGTATGGATCTCTTCTCTTTTTCTTCTTTTCAAGAAGACCAGTTGGACGATTCGTCTCGAAGAGAGTTAGCTTTAGCATGAAAATGAAGAGCAAGATGCATACAACAACTGCGAAGACAAGAGTCTCGTTCACAAATTTCAAGGCCGCGAGAATGATCACTATGAAGAAAACGACGGCGGAGGATATGGACAGAATGGTCGGAGACAATCCGATCCCTGTATAATCTCCATAGATAGAAGCCTTTTCGTAAGCCTTGACTCGTTTAGCGATGATAAGAAGCATCATGAAGCTCATGAATACCAGCATGACAATGAGGAGAAATAAGTCTGACTTGGACCATTTGTCAATTCGGAAAGCATCCAATGCCCTGCACTCAGAGTCACACCAAATTCCATAGTTGTAGGCCTTTGAGCAGATATTCCAAGTCCTTACATTATCGTCATTGTAACTGTTTGTATTTCCATTTCCAAGTGCACGAATCTCGTCGTGCTCATCCCAAAATTCCTTTTCATACAACTGTAAATACAATCATAATTCAGCTATCATTTGTTTCTGATCTTTTTAAAATAAATAAAAACCATTGGCGTACGTACCTCAAGAGCTCCTTCAGTTGCTTTGATCTCATCTTTCATTCTAGATCCCAGCAAGTTACGGCTTCTGCGATCATCAATAGTGTAAAAATCGTCATCGTCATCTCTTTTACTAGTTTGTGTATGTCCGACATATTGCTGAACCTTAAAGTACGCATCATCATATACGAAGTAATCATCAAGCCAATCATCAAAATACTTGTAAATATCTTGACCGTTTGCGGCAGCATCGTCGTCGTACCAATATGTCTTTCTCTTCGAAAATGAAGATGCAATTGAGTTGGGTTTGCAACTCATGCATGAGTAAAATGGAGGACGAAAGGATACCTTAGAACTAAAGTAGTAACCATTAATGTCATAACCCTTGTCAGAAGAAACAGAACTGGAGGAACCGGTGTATGGTTCAGAGCATTGTTTGTCTGTATATACGTGCACTTTGAGCTTGGTCGAAGTGTATGTATCACGCTCCTGACACCCAATCTTGGCATAAAGCTTAACATCAGAATAAGCAGTTTGCTGAAGCATCACACAATTCAAGTACCCAGCATCAGATGGAAGTTTGAAGTTTTGTCCCTGGAGTAGGGCCTGATAGTTAAAGTAAGCACGCATGTAATGAGAGATGGAAACAACAAACGTTCCCAACTTATTGGCATGACACTGAAAGTTATTGGATGCGTCAAACAATTCATATTTGATCATATGGCCATTCATGCTATCATGGATTTCAAAGAGAATTTATTTTTGTGAGATAATTACTTTGAAAGAAACTTCGGTGAAATTCAAAATGATCACTCACTATTCTATGCACGATACTGGCATAATTGACAACCCATCAAAGTCCACACTACTGAGGTCCACTTCCTGTTCAGTAAAATGAGAACTGGACGAAGAGGACGAAGAGGAGGAGGAGGATGAAGAAGATGAGGAGGACGATGAGCCTGAGTAGGAACTTCCCTGATTTGAGTAGTAAGCTGCGTCAACAACGAGGCTGCTGATACAAGCCAAAACTGTAAGAATTAGCAACTTCTTTGAAAATGCCATTTTGATGAATATGACAGTATTGAATATGCTGACAGAAGAAGAAGTATTTGTAAGAATGCCTCTTTTTCTCTCTCTCTCGCTTTCACAAGGTCTCTGTGAACTGAAGGATGAAGGATGAAGGACTCTAACCGTTTTTTTTGCATAATATGTTTCCGTTGCTTTTTCTGTTTTACTTTTCACACAGAGAACATAAGCCCCTCATTCACGACTTGATTTACTGGAACACATGAAATAAATTAACAGGTAAAAGGATATGAGCCAGTAATAATGGAGAGTGGAGAGTTGTGTGGGTAGGATGTGGATGGTGGATGGTGGATGATGAACAGCAAAAAACATATCTCAAAACACCTCTTGGGAGTTTCTTTGTTTTTTAAAGTAAATCAAATCAGAGTTCTTTCCCAATTTCACTTACAATGGCTACTAACTTCGATTGGAAGCAGGACGAAACCGTAAGTTATGCTTCTCTTTAGATGTTGAAAAATTGTAGATAGAAATTATCAATAGTATGTTCCTGATTTTGGAAAATCTTTTGCCTTTTACATAGTCCGCTGCCATGGAATCCTATCTTCTTGATGCTGTAGCAAACGCTTCAGTTACTGAGCCAAATGTTCAGGGAGATGGAGAACAGGGACTCTCCAAGAGTGCCTTGAAGAAACTTGCTAAAGGTAAGAAAAAGGACAAGGTTAAACCTCAATGGGGTGACGGTTCCAAAAAGAAGGACAAGGAAAAGAAAGCAGCTAAGGCACCGAAAGAGGAATTCGTTTTTGTGAACACAACCCCCAAAGGAGAGAAGAAAGATATGAATGCTACTCCTATGGCCGATGCGTACTTTCCCTCTGCCGTTGAGGCTGCATGGCAGGAGTGGTGGGAGGCCGAGGGATTCTATTCTTGTGATCCCAAAGATGCCCTTGGAAAAAAAGCTGATGAAGATAAATTTGTTATGGTCATTCCACCACCGAATGTAACCGGATCGTTGCATTTGGGGCATGCTTTGACTGCAGCTGTTGAAGATACTCTTACGAGATGGCATAGAATGCAGGGACACGCGACACTTTATGTTCCTGGAACAGACCATGCTGGTATTGCTACACAGTCTGTTGTCGAAAAAATGCTCATGAAGGAGTCAGGGCTGAATCGTCATGATTTAGGACGTGAAAAGTTTATCGAAAAGGTATGGGAGTGGAAGGAAGAGTACGGAAACAAGATTACGACTCAGTTACGTTCTCTTGGTTCTAGTGTTGACTGGTCGAGAGAGCGTTTCACAATGGACACTATGTGTAATAAGGCTGTTATTGAGGCATTCAATCAACTTCATGAGAAAGGTTTGCTGTATAGAGATATGCGTCTCGGGAACTGGTCGTGTGCTCTCAAATCTGCCATTTCTGATATTGAGGTTGACTACATTGATTTAGAAGGACGAACATACTTGGAGGTGAAAACTCACAAGGGAAATCCAAATGATAAGCAAGGAAGGTATGAATTCGGTGTTCTTACATCATTTGCTTACCCCGTGGAAAATTCCGATGAAAAGATTGTGGTGGCTACAACTCGTCTCGAAACGATGTTGGGAGATACTGCTGTTGCAGTTCATCCTGATGATCCCAGATATAAACATCTCCATGGCAAATACCTTGTTCATCCTTTCAATGGTCGTCGCATCCCTATTGTTACTGATGGAGTGCTTGTTGATATGAATTTTGGAACTGGTGCTGTCAAGATAACTCCAGCTCACGACCCAAATGATTACGAGTGCGGAAAGAGACATAATCTTGAATTCATTACAGTACTCACTCCGGACGGAGCCATTAATCACAATGGATCTCAATTTGAAGGAATGATGCGTTACGATGCTCGTATTGCAGTCGAAGAAGCACTTAAGGAGAAAGGATTGTACATCGGAAAAGAGCCGAACAAGATGCGTCTTGGTATCTGTTCTAGATCTGGAGACATTCTTGAACCAATGATTACTCCTCAATGGTATGTGAACTGTGACAGTATGGCAAAACGTGCTTGTGATGCTGTCCGAGATGGATCTTTAAAAATTTTACCCGCAGAGCATGAGAGAACTTGGTTTTACTGGCTTGAAAACATTCGCGATTGGTGCGTAAGTCGACAGTTATGGTGGGGACACCAGATTCCTGCTTGGTTTGCATACAAAAAAGGAGAAACAGGTGTGGATAAAAATTCCATGGAAAACAATGATCGCTGGATCGTCTCGCGATCGGAAGAAGAAGCTTTGCTAAAGGCTACCGAATTGCTAAAGTGTGGAAAAGAAGATGTTGTTCTTGAACGAGATGAAGATGTACTAGATACGTGGTTCTCTTCTGGTCTCTTTCCTTTTTCTGTATTCGGCTGGCCTGATAAGACTGAAGACCTTGAGGCATTCTATCCAACGTCTCTTCTTGAGACTGGTCTTGATATTCTATTTTTTTGGGTTGCAAGGATGGTCATGATGGGATTGCAACTAACAGACAAACTTCCCTTCCACACTGTATATTTGCATGCCATGGTCCGTGATAAAGAAGGTCGTAAAATGTCGAAGTCCCTAGGAAACGTAATTGATCCACTTGAAGTAATTAACGGTTGTAGCCTCGATAGTTTGCTAAAGAAGCTAGAAGCAGGAAACCTTCCTGCAAAGGAAGTTGAAAGGAGTAAAAAGGATCAAGAGGCTGATTTTCCTGATGGTATTCCTGAATGCGGTTCTGATGCTTTGAGATTTGGATTGCTAGCATACACCGTCCAGGGAAGGGATGTAAACCTTGACATCAAACGAGTTGTTGGTTACAGGAATTTCTGTAACAAGCTTTGGAATGCTACAAAATTTGCTCTTCAATTCGTCACCGACTTCCAACCTACATCTACCCTTCTTGATGATTTAATGGCTAGTGGAAAGATGGCGATCAGAGACAAATTTATCATTTCTCGTCTAATGAATACATGCGAAGCGGTGAATGAGAACTTTAAAGCTTATAAGTTTGGGGATGCACAACATGCTTCGTATTCATTCTGGATGGATGATCTATGTAACGTTTATCTGGAGCTAATTAAACCAGTTGTTTATGACACTAGCATAGAGAACGCAGATGAGAAATGGGCTGCTCAGGCAACTCTATGGACTTGTCTTGAAACTGGATTGAGGTTACTTCACCCTATGCTTCCTTTTGTATCCGAGGAACTATGGCAAAGATTGCCCGGGCGCGGAACTCTTGGTCCCGATGAAAAGGAGTCAATTATGATATCGAAGTATCCCCAGTGCAATGATGCATACAAGAACGTTGAAGCCGAAGCATCCATGGCGACCACACTTAAAATTATCAAATCTTGTCGTTCACTCAGAGCTTCATACCAAATCACAAACAAGACTCAGACTAAGTTCTATGTTAAGGCTACTGTTGACGAGTCTGTGATCAAATCACAAATTAGTGATATCGTGACTCTTGGTAGTGCTTCAAGTGTTGAAGTCAACGTTGATGAATCCGTCATTCCCCAGACCGTCGGTATCGATGTTGTTGACGACCAAACGACTGTTTTCATGGATATTAAAGGACTTGTGGATTACGATGCAGAGATCAATAAATTGGAAAAGAATTTATCAAAAACGTTGCCTGCTTTGCAGAATCTTGAAAAGAAAATGCAGGCCAAGGGATATGAGGAGAATGTACAAGAGGATCTGAAAGCTCAAAATGCTGAAAAGTATGAAGGATTGGTGAAGAAAGTTGCTGACATTCATTCAGCCATAGGGAACTTCAAAAGGCTTGCTGAACTCGATAAAAAGTAACTTTTTTAAATAAGTATCCTTTTAGAGATAACCGTAGCAATCTTTTTCGTGCAATTCAATCAATATTTATCAATTGAACTCTCGAGGCTAAATCTATTTTTCAGCGGTTTTGAATATGTGTTGACATAAAATATTGGGATAAATTTGCTACCCATTGGCTTGTCTTGATGACGTGTAATTATCAGCCCTTGACGAGCACAGACCACAGAGCACCACCGGTCTCTTCTCTCGCCTCGTAGCTCTCCCGCGACTCGCGGCGCTGCCTACCGCCCACACTCGCACACTTTCTATTCAAGTTGATCACTTGTTGTGCATCCTTGCGCACCATCTGCGCGTCGTAATTCAAAAAACAATATCCGACAAGCGAAGGTGAGAGAACTAAGCTCACAATTTATCATCTACGATCCTATTCGAATTCATCTGAAATTTCAGTTGGGTCTACTAAAGCCTACAGCACAAATCTGTACGTAACTTTTAACTTACGAACTGCCCCCTATCCACGTGTTGAAAGTAAGGGTACTTCTAGCTCAAGAGAGAGATTAAGCACAACGTTGCATTCCCCATAATCAGATAATTCTTACGATGGAAACAACCAATGTCTTTGATGCTGCTCTCCATTCGGTCCCTGAAAGCCAACATAATAGCAGAATTGCTTCCATCGACTTTAGTTACGACCTTGAACACAACCTCGGTCGTGCTAATGGAAACTCTTACCAACGCGTACCAGGGATTGAAAATGTGCACGATGGACAAATAATGGTCCGCCTTCAGAAGAAGAGATTCATTGTTATCGACTACTCTATCATCCCGAACCCCGCCGACGTTGTTGCTGCTCAAAGTAACCCGCATGTCCAAATACCACCCGGTGCGGGAGTCCAGAAATGTGCAACTGCAAACTGCAATAAAATTGGCACTCCTGTTTGTATCTTTGACTCGGAACCCGATGAGCCGACATCTCTCTATGTACGGTCAGGGCTCTGCTTCGCGTGTCAGAGAGCTCTGAACGAAAAAAGGAGGTCTAAAAATAAGAGAAAGACAGATGTATCTACAGAGCAAGATGTTTCGAATGTAACAGCAATGAGTTCTCAAACCCTTAAGAAATGTCGCGTTCAAGGCGAAATTATTGATCTAAATGTAGAGCATGTAAGATCTCGGGGACGAGGATACGAATATGATAATATAATCATTGACATTGATAAAAGCAACACTGATTTGCTGAAGAAAACTATGGATTTATCGAGAATGATGATTATTTATGGACAGCAAGGAACATTGTCCAGTCATTACAATGAAATTGAAGACCTTTACCAATCCGCTTTTTCGTCGGCATCAAAGTCGATATTTTTATTGAATCAGTGGAAAAATTCTTTTGACGACGCAATTAATGCCATTAGTCCAAACATTGTCGCAGAAGCTTCGGATGCTGTTGCAAGTGCCGCAGCTATGCCGATGCCTCCCTTGCCAAAAGTCTTTAAAGATGATCAAAGCGTTTGATGATGAAGTCGAAAAAAGTATCATCCAATTTTAGTTATAAACATTTTAGCATTTCACTGATGTTCGACATTTTCTCACGAGGTTGTTCAGAAACTCTCAATCGTGTTACATCCTTTTCTGCTTTATCAATTGTTTTAAATTGCTCCCAATTGACTACGAAAATCCCCCGATTTTTCAGTAAATTATCTAAGCCACTTCGGCCTTTGGATCCATTCTTTCTATCGTCAGTCATCTTCTCAGATTTAATGTCATTCAGGATAGAAGCTACAGTATCTTTTGCATCATGGATATTTGTTCCGATAATTCCACTTGGACCACGTTTTAACCATCCTGAGACATACAGATTGGATTCAACTTTTCCATGGATATTCTTCACAACTCCTTTCGCTTCATCGAATATGTTAGATTTCATGCCTGGAAGAGCGACTCCTTTATATCCAATGCTGACAAGAGCCATTTGTGCGGGTATTTCTCTCATCTCCTCCGTACCAACAGCAACTTGTTTGTGAGCTTCGCCTTCAAGTTTCGTGACTTCACAAAGCACAGATCCCAATCTGGAGCCGTCGTTAGCGTCTGGTATGAATTTGACAGGGTTCATCAGGAATCTGAGTTCCACCTGTTTATGATTATGATATTCCGTCTGTAACGACCACTTCAAGGCAGCATCTTCCAACAGTTTGTCGATACGGAGTTTTGGTCTAGAACCCTCAGAATTCAGTTCTTGCATAGATGGCTCCGTTTTACCATTATACAGATCATGTTGGTGCACAATAAAGTCGACATCTTCCAATTTTGTCAACTCTCGAAGCTCCTTTATAGTGAATGCACCTTGGATATGCCCACGTCGACCCAAGACAACTGTTCTTTTCACTCCATTCTGAATCACTTCAAGAGCATAAGAAGCAATATCTGTATGTTCCAACCCCTTCCTTCCCTTTGCTAAAATCCTAGCACAGTCCAGAGCGACATTACCTTGGCCAATCACTACAACTTGGGCATTCTCTGGATCCTTCAAAGTATCTTTGAGAGAATCTTGTAAGTAGCTAAAATCAGGATGACCATTGTACCATGCAACAAATTCACGTGCAGAGAAAACACCTTTAAGGTTTTCACCTGGGATACCCAGTTTTCTATCAGACTCACAACCATATGCCAAAACAACAATATCGTATATACTCTGCAACTCATCAAGTTGTACATCTTTTCCAACAGTAATATTTCCACGAAATGCCATCGATAAATCATTCCTGTCGGAATATTTTTCAAACAAATGTGAGAAATCATGTTCTACATTTTTGACTTCAGGGTGATCAGGAGCAACACCACTGCGCACTAGTCCAAAAGGTGTAGGAAGTTTATCCAAAATATCTATTTCTACTTGTTTCAAGTTAAGTGTATCATCCTTCTCTATGGAAGATAGAAGATACTTTGCAGTGTAACAGCCACTTGGACCAGATCCTACAATTGCAACCGATAGCTTTTTCTGTAGAACGATGGAAGTATCGTGGTGAAATAAGGCTCGACTGACTTCAGAATGAACACGACCAGAGGGTACAATGGACTTATAAAACAGTGAGAACTTGGTTGAATAGATTGTCTTATTCCAGCCACATCGTGGAAGTCGATGCCACATCCTCTTTATGTGTTGTTGTGTAGTGTTTTGTGAGATTGAAGATGTCGAGAGCGAAAAACAAGAATTGGAACATATATGTAACATGTTAGTACTTTCGTTTGCAACGGTCTCCAAAAGCAAGCTGCAAGGTCCAACCACACGGAACACAATAACAAAGCTCACAAGAAACGAACACCACGAAATAATAATGGAAACTACTTCAGATCTAGAAACAAGGATCAGAACCGCAAAAAAGATCATTCGCGATGCTACTGCATCAGCGATGAAATTCGCCGAAACTGACAAGTCAATTTTGACCGCAAATGACAGCTTCCAACCAACGGCCACTATGAACGACGATCAACAGTTTGATCTTGCCATGACGTTATTTGGTGATGATACAAAAGCCATGGAAGAAAATATCAAGTCTAGTTTGCTTCAGGTTGAATCTGACTTGCACGGCTGTTTAGAAAAGTGGGAGGGTCAAGTACGTGAGGGTTCAAATGAAGTAGAAGAAGAAGAGCCTCCTAAGGTCCATTATGAGTCTTTTGGGCTGGATGAAAATGCGGATTCGTCTGATAAGAGGTATGCCTTAGAAGCAGAGGCAGTGGTATTGCAGAGTAAAATCACGTTTCTGAAAAAGTGCAGTGATGCAAGAATGGCATTGGACGAAGTTCACTCTCTTGCGTTAGAAGCCTCAACTGGTGCCCAAAAATGTGTTGTGTTTCCTTCTGCCACCAAACTCTCTGAAGCCAAGACTAGTTTGGACGACGCTATATCATTTTTAGATTCTATTAGTAATAGCAGTCATGAAGAAGATGATGGACTTGCAATGAGAGATCGCGACTTGAAAGTTGCCAGAGACATTATTGGCTCTATTCACACTCAAATCCGACGTAAAGCTTCTGACTTGCATTGTATGGCCCTTTCTATCTTGGATTCATATATCCAGATAAGTTCATCACAGATTTCGATTTGCAATGATTCAGTTTCAGAATCCTCTCATGCAGAACACATTCACGAGGGCATTGATGCTGCATTAAACGCATTGGCATTATTATCAGAGGGAAGTGATGTTTCCATACTCGAAAACGCCATTCGTAATATTGCACATCGAGTAATGGAAGAAGTTCTTAGGCCACAGATAGAGAAAGTCAAGACCTCATTAGAAAGTGGGAAGAAGCCCCAGCTCCTTAAGTGGAATGAAACCAAAACCAAAGCTTCATCAGGTCATTATTCCACCAAGTCCACATCTCTGCTCACGAATAAGCCTAAAGGCATAGTCAACTCACTTGAATGGTCCCTTGAAGATGATTCTTCATCGTCTATTGAACTTTGGTGGCCCAATATATTGCAATTTGTTCAATCTGTGTCCAAGTTTCTTCTAGAACATTTTCTTTCCCATCGATCTGATATTGTTCCGGTATTTGGTAACATTGTATTTGGGAAAGCGTTTGTATCCAAAAATCCTTATCATGTAGCTTTTGAAGAGAATGTTGACATGGGTCAACACACTCCAATTGTGAAGCTTCTATGTCGCATTTTCTGGGATCATTGTATTCCCTCTACATGCAGCGTAGATGACTTTCTAATAGTTGAAAAAGAAGGTGAGAGTTTGCAGAAGTGCAATGCCAGTTTCGAGGCATTTATGATTGACAGCGGCTTCATTTCGAAATCGACTATTCTATCTGAATATGGAACTCGATTCAAAGAGAAGTACAGTGAGAAAATCAGACAAATTATTTTAGCTCGTGGCCGCAATATTTTGCTTGAGCAAGATTATCACAACACCATCGAGGTCGGTGTTGATATTTACAAGAAGCGTAAGGACAATAGGCCTGTATATTTAGATGAACTGAAAATTGAAGATAATGATATGGGGGTATTTTTTATGGATAAAGCATGTATTTCCCAAGTAGCGTCGAATCTTTTGCAATTGGTGATAGAGACTATGGATCAAGCTATTGAGTGTGCCACAACAAATCGGTCGTTGATGTCGTCGTCGTTATATCGAGCCGCTCGAGAATTACTAGATCTATTCCGTGCAATAATTCCAGCAGCCCATGGTAAAGAAATAGCTTCTATTCCACGTACCGCAGCAGTATTTCATAATGATTGCGTTTACTTTACGAACAAACTTCTGACCTTAGGTGTTGAATACCGTGATAAGTTTCCTCAAGATGAAAATGGCAATGATTCAGCTCTAAAGGTAATCTGCACATTCCTGGATGCTGTTCCGACTTTTCGTGAGCTTGCTGACAAAAGCATGAACGAAATGATTGATTTTCAGAAGGCTCAGTTGAGTGAACTTATTTCACCACGTATAAAATATATTAAGGAGGCATTGGGATCAAATGAAGGAGTGATTGAATGGACAGAGGCGGAAACTGCGCTAACTTCTGGTATTTACCATTGCAGGCATCTTTCTCGGGTATGGAAGACTGTCCTCTCACATGATGTCTACGGTCGCACAATAGGCAGCCTTGTCGATACTTTGTATAAATTATATCTGGATCAAATCATCGGAGCGAAAGAGATCAGTGAACAAGCTACTCATTTCGTAAGTGCTTTGTTCCGCGATGCTTTGAAGAGCACATCAGAGTTCTTTGGAAGTCCAAAGGATGTGGTAGAAGCGACCAAAGAGGCTTCAAGATATTGTTCTCTGCATCACAAATTTACAGCTATTGGAAAATTCATGGATATGACCCTGACGGATATCACAATGGGTTTATCAGACGGTACTTTTCAATCAGTCAGTAGTTCTGAGCTAACAGCTTTGGTCCTAGCTGCATACACTGATAGTCCAAGACGAAGATCATTGATCCAGCTTTTACGTGCAGAGTCAAATAAGTAGAAAATGGGTATCATGATTTTAGTTATTCTCCGCTACCACGAAATATAACAAAATAAAGCGCTGTTGGCATTATGGTAATACCTAGAAAAAGTTGAACTCGTGCCAATTTTCCAAGAAAATGGCTTCCTCCGTGAAGCTTTATGTAAATTGAAGCAGGTAAAATATACGACACCATAGTACTTCCAGTAGCACCAACTAACCCGAGTATAGTACCAAGATCTTTGACAGATTCGGCAATCATGAAAGAAAATATCAAAAACAAGATTGTGATACCATTGAAAATGAATTTGTCAAGTAAATCATCCGTTTCTTCTGGTAGAGAAACAATTTCTGTCGCTTGGTTGTTGGAGGATATTGTCTGGTCTCCAGGTTGATCCAACAAATCATTCCCTAATTCGTCTTGATCACCACTCGAATCACTTGCGCGATTGCTATTGGTAAGTCGTTCATGCTCCTGCCGTTGCCTTTCTTTTTCTCTTTTATCTATTACGTAATGTATCAAACTAGTCAGACACCGTCTACTTGGATCGAGCTGCAATGGGTAACTGAATATTACCATTATGGTGATTCCTATCCGCATCATTGTAACTAATCCTGTTTGTGGATAATTCAGGAGAATGTTCCCCTTTACGCTGTCTCCAAAAGTTCTATATCCCTCTACAGCAACGGTGAGATACAAGATGAGGGCACAGCCCACAGCTGTAGCAACAACGGCTGACACTCTTCGACGAGTTGGTCGTTTTAACTCATTCACAACTGCAAAAATATTTTGATGGCACGTAAAACTAAATATAAAGATGGATAAATTTGCAAGTGTTGACTCAAAAGTTGTCACCATAAACGTTGATCCCTGACAAGATTCCAAATCAAGGTTTGGCGCTACACGATCTATGAAAGAAGTAACAATTCTTGTAGCATCATCTCCTTCTATGGCAGCGTAGTAATATTTGAGACAGGGGTCAAAGACTCCCTCTGCATATAGCACAATACAAATAGCCATCGCATAAATTAAAACCAAAGATAATGTGGAAGTGAATTTGAGCTTATCAAGAGATTTGAAGAAGCTTATAGGCAAAACCATGATAAAGGCACATACAATCCAAAAGTGTCGATCACTG
>Ga0213868_10003233_pt1 | contig 15260 bp, 13 predicted proteins | sample PICome_9_FD_160087 | JGI IMG/M metagenome (GOLD analysis project Ga0213868, IMG submission 160087) | Coastal seawater microbial communities near Pivers Island, North Carolina, United States - PICO127 | ecosystem: Environmental > Aquatic > Marine > Coastal | place: USA: North Carolina...
GCGCGGGCATTCAGCACTCGTATCCCATCCGTTGTATTCGGAATCTCCTTAGAAGAGGCAATCGCTCAATTGGACTGCGGTGGCGAAGGGATTGCCCTGGATAACTATGAAGCGAAGCACCACCTGGCAGACATTCCATTTTCTCAAAGCTCTATTGTTATTGCCATAGGTTCCGAGCGCGGTTGGACGAGTTTGGAAAGAAAGGCGCTGAGAGCTGAGGAATTTGAATTGGCCCATCTTGGCGATCGGCCGCTTCGTACCGAAACCGCTGTAGTCGCAGGTCTCTCACTTTTGAACCACCGATTGCGAAGCTAGAGTTCGATTTGGAGATTTCGGTGATTCACTATTACGAGCCGGCTATTCCGATGATATTGATCAAGCCCTTTTGTAAAGGCATGCAGTTGGCTGGTTGTTTCCCTTCCCCAGTCGCTTTTTCAAAATCCAGCCTTCGAGAATGATTTCTAGGTTCCCCGGCATTTCAAATACAACGAGGCCATTATCACTCAATGCATGATCCAATGCGGCGAAGAGTTTTGGGGCTGAATGGGTAATTGCATCGTAAGGAGGATCTACGAAAATGATGTCGTAATTTTCGTCTATCTGCCCAACGGTCTTCATCGCGTCGCCCTGAATCACTTTTGCGATTAAAGTAGGCTCCCCCATACTCTTGGCGACAATCCGCAAATTATTCTTGATCATAGTGCAGGCGTTTCGGTTCAGCTCGATAAAGCAGCAGGAGCCACTACCGCGGCTTAGCGCTTCGAGACCGTAGGAACCGGTACCGGCATAAAGATCGCAAACGCGAGCATCGACTACGGTTTGTCCCAAGCTCGAAAAAATCCCCTGGCGCAATCGATCCATAGCAGGACGATGGACAGATTTTTTGGACACACGAAGTTCAACCCCTCGAGCTTTGCCGCCAGAAATACGCATTGAGACGCTAGCGGGAGGGGCTCAACAAGCTTTCGCTAATGGCGTTGGCCCGTTGAGCGTTTTCTACGAGCTGGTTATTTAGACGATTGTTGAAATAGGAGTGAGCAATCATCGCAGGAATACCAATACACAGACCGGTAGCGGTTGTAATCAGAGCCTCTCCAATGTCACCCGCTAGTAGCTCCGGCCGACCCATGCCGCCAGCGGACATTGTTTGAAAGGCCCCAATCATTCCGCTAACCGTTCCGAGCAGCCCTATCATGGGGGAAACCGTTGCAATTACATTAATGTAGTGTATCCACTGTCCAATGCTGTGTTCTTCCAGTTCAAAATGTTCCTGAATAGTCTCCTCTACCTTCTCGCGATCCGTTTCGCGGTTTTCCGCGTTTAGTTTTGGGATTGCCGCGGTGAATGCTTTCCCTAGAAGAGTAGGTTCCTGTTTGGCTGCAGCGAGCGCTGCTTCGAGCTTCCCGCTTCCGCACAATGATTGCATTCGGGTCCCGAAGAATTCTGTGCCAAAACGCGAGGGATTGGTCTCTCGTAGGCTGTGGATTATAAGATAGGTTAAAGCCAATGAACAGATCCCAAGAGGAATCATCGCCCAGCCGCCTTGTTCTATCATATTCCACAGAGTCGAGCTCTTAACCTTGGTGGTATTGTCATCTTGCCCCAATAGCTCTGAGCTAAGAAGCAGGGAGCCAGAAAGGACCAGTGTGTGTGTTATGGATGTGCGCATGGCTTGGATTCCGAGTTCAAGGTGCGCCGACTACTTTGAGTAGGTCGTTTGATGCGTTGGAAGATGAGCTCTCTTTTAACGAAGGGTTGGAAGATTGAATCGTTTCGTGGTTTTCAAGTTTGGTTAGGATATCAGCTTTGTCTGAATCAATGGGCCAATTCAGTTTTCTAAATTTCATGTCGGTGTAAAGTTGGAGAGCGTATTCGTAGTCATTGAGTTGATAGGCCGAGAATACCGCAACTTCGTAGGCACTTTCAATGAATCTAGGAGCGTTAGGATTTGTAAAGACGATCGGATTTAGGGCAAGCCAAAGAGCATCCTCTATTTGACCCTCTTTCAAGGATTTTTCCGCGAGAATGCACCAGGGCAATGCGGTTTGACTAGCAGACTTTCCAGAGTCGATCCACCGCTTGCTGTAAAACACTGCTTCATCCAATTCGCCAACGTTTTTAGCCGCCACAATTTGAAGTTCATCAAGTTGGTCTATAACTTCGTTCGCACGGAGTTTGGTTCTCCATAGTTTAGCTCGATCGAGAGCATCGGAAGCCCTTCCAGACTGGATGTAGGACTCTAGTAGCATAGTGAAAAGCGTTTCGTCGGAATGTGAAAGAAGTTCTAGGTAGGGTAGACGTTTTCTCACTAGGCTTTCTAGGAGAATAGTCGTTTGATAGGGGTCGCTGGCCGGGTATTGCTTAATGGCTTCGTCTTTCTGATCGGAATCCGAAAAATGGATACGCAATATTTCATCCGGATTAAGGCGTATTTCAGCTTTGCTCTGGCCTTCAGAAATAGTGAGAGTCACATAGATTGACTGTCGGCCAGACAATACACCATGGACGGTCTTCCCGTTCGCTAGTTCAACTGAGTCGGTTGCCGGAAAAGCCGTGGAGAGAAAGGTTAGTAGCATGGAGGCCCAAGTGAACGTTTTCATAATTTTTGTTCCATTCCCTGAGCTTCACTAAGTCGTGAGTAAAGGCCTTTAGCTATCTTGAATTGCTCGGTCTGTCTGTATTCCTGACATCCTAGAAATTCGTCCAGAATCTCGATGGCTTTTGCATTTTCCTCGATCTGGACCAAATATTCGGCACTGGCCAGATAGCCCTTTGCGGCAGCATCCGTAATTCCTGGGTAAAGAGTGAAAACGCGCTGGCAGTAGGCAACGGCCTGTTTGGGGTGACCCTGCAAATCCTTGAGCCTAGCGAGAGAAAGAAGGCTTGTCGCCTTTTGTTTACTGCTCGCCCATCTGAACGAGAGAATGGTCTCGAAAGCGACTTGTGCAGCAGCGTATTCGGCAAGATGCATTCTTGCTGAGCCCTCTAGCTGAAGCGTATCAACATAAATAGGAGAGTTGATGTCGCGAGTTCCTATGCGATCGAGCCACCCTAAGGCGGCCCCCAATTGGCCTGCCGCTTCTTCCGATATAGCGAACCCGTAGTAAGCGAACGCTGCGTAATTACTATTCGGGTACTTAACGAGAAGGCTCTCTAAGAGCCGAGGGCCATTTTCAAATTCTAGTTTGACGAGTTCCAAACCAATATGGGCGAGGCATTCGGGAGGAAGCTCTTCAATCGGAATTTCGTTGGCCAATTCCAAAAACGCCTCGTTACTCTGAAACAGAAGGTCGTTGTCTCGCAAATCGAGCGCTCTTAGCAATCCCAATCGCGCTGCCAGCCTGTACCTTCGTCGATCCAAAGCAAGGTTGTAGAGCACCGTGTAGTTGTCTTTCTTTAGAGTAATGAGCTGCTCGATAGCCTCGAGCATATTCTCGGTGTTTAAGCTGTTGCCGTGTTTGAAAACCGCCAGGTCCAACGCGTCGAGGGCATCGTTTTGGGTACCCTGCTTTAGTTGCATTTCGGCATAGACCAGTTGGACCTCTGTAAAGTTGTAGGGATCGTGTTCCAGTCTGGATCGTCTTTCCAGTGTACGAATGGCGTCTTCGTATTGGTTTGCTTGCTCGTAGGCAAACGCAGTTTGAACGGCAGCGAGATGGGCTAGGTCGGGAACACCCGAAGGGATGGTCTGGTAGCGGGAAATGGCGTCCTCCATTCTGTTTAGGGCATAGTAGCTATCTCCAAGAAGCAGTTGGGCCTCAAATTCTCTGGCATGTCCTACGAACTGATTGGAATACTCGACGAGGAGCTTAATCGCTTCTTCGTATGAATAAAGAGAATACTTGCAGCATGCGGCCCGATAGAGGGCTTCTCCCTTTAACTCTCTACTTCCGGTTTTGGCGTAAAGATCGTTGAAAGTTGACAGGGCTTCTTCAAAGTCGCCCTCAAGAAACTGGCTCACTCCTGACCAGAGTTTTGCTCGTTGCGCAAGTATCGGTTCAGAAGCTTTGAGGGCGACATTGTCGAAATCGGCTCTAGCCACGGGGTAATTGCCCAACCGCATGTGGCATTGTCCACGCTGATAGAGCGATGAGATTCTGTAATCTTGGTTCGCGGCATTCCTGGACAGTTCGGTAAGGGCTTTGATCGCTTCATCATATTGTTGCGAATCTATTAACGAGCTAGCGATCAACATTAGCGCATCGTCCACAGAATCAGATCCTGGATACAGTTGGAGATATTTTTTGGCGATTGAGATTGCGGCGGTGAATCGATGGAGTCCCTTGGCGGCGAGTATCCAATTTAAATGGCCTTGCTCCATGTAATTGCTAGACGAATCATGGGCTAAGCGCTCGAAGAGGAGCCAAGACTCGAATGGACGTCCTGCCAGAAGCGATGCTCTACCACGACGAAGCAATAGCTGGTCGGTATAGTCAGGAGCCTCTTTTAGAGCTTCAAGCTTGTATGCGGCTGATTGAATCACTTGTTCATAAAAGTTGGTCCACATGAATCCGCCAATCCCGACATTACGTCTGCGTTTTTCAAATACCTTCTTCAGTTCGGCTAGTTTCTGAACTTGCTTTTCAAGCAAGATACTTTTCGAAGGAACGAGCTGGTATGCTCGGAGAGCTTCATCATACAACTCGCTTTTGAAAAAAGCGTCACCCGCTTCGATGGCTAGGAATGCGAGAAGCGCCAGTTCGGGCATCGTATCCGATTGCCAAGGACTCTTGAGTAGCGTTTCTGCGGCTTCATTGAGCTCTCCTAATCTAATCTGTTCTTGAAGTAGCCGTAGTCGGGCCTGTGTTTGCACTCGAATAGCCACCCCGCTTTCGGAAACCCCATGTAGCAAGCGGGTCGCGACCGAGGATTGCCCGGATCTAAGGTGAATATCCGCTTCGTGGATCAGAGCAATTCCCTGCTGCGATGCTGAAGAGGTGCATTCCCGAAATTCTATAAAGGCCTTTAGTGCCTTCTCAAACTCGCCTTTTTTTTTCAGTGTGAGGGCTAGTGTATACTTAGCGAAAATTTCCTGACTGTAAGCGGGGCTTTCCTGATCCAAAAAGGTGCCCAGAGATTCAATGGCTTGGTCGTAGAACCCCGCTCGCAGAGCGGCGTATCCAGCGATTGGAATAAGCTTTTCGCTAAGTCGTGTTTCCTGCCATTCGGGTTCTTCTGAATAGATTGATTGAAGCTTCTGAAAAGCTGTTGCAGCCTCCGAATAATCACCTCTGGAGAAGGCGGTCGTCCCTCGTTCAATCAATTCCGGCATCGTCTCGTACACGATGTTTTGGGACATTATGCAATCGGGCTTCAGGACTATGAATCCGATCAGCATTTTGGATAGAAATGCTGACAACGCTTTAGGTATTTTAAGCGATCGAGAAAGAGTTGGAATTTCCTGGAATGCTTGAGAAAGCACGGGCGTTGGGGGCTATGTATCCCAATATGGTCTGTTTTAAATCAACATGGAGAAGAGGTTTTGGCGATCATTGAATTCAAATCGAATTTCGTCCATGAGGCTAGGAACGTCGCTGCGATCAATGTTGAGCTCTTTCAGGGCCCAAGTGATGTTTTTCGGGAGCGTTGCTTCACTGTCGTACGCCCCTAAATTGTCTGTCCCCCAGAGGGCGAGGGTGAGAATCGCGGTCTGACGTATGTAGTTCGTTGCTCGCATAGGATCGTTCTGCCGTCTTATTGGCAGCCAGATTTCCGATTCAAACTGCCAATGCTTCAGCAATTCCGAGCCGGCCTTTAAGCTTGTAATTCCAAACGTGTTTCTCTCCTCGCGATATATGATCTCTCGGTTCTTGGTATCGATCAATCGAGATGATTTACCGAGCTTTTCGATGTAGAGGTTGATCGCGAGTTTTCCAATTCCATGGAGAAGGCCCGTGATATACGGGGCATTTATATCCATCCCGACTTTCATTGAAATCACCTCTGATGCGACTGCAGTGGCAATGCAGTCATCTGCATACTCTGTCGCAGTCACCCCGTAGACAGGCAGGGCTTGATAAAAGGAATCGTGAGCGATTACGACGCTCAGCACTTTGTGGACTTCGTTAAACCCTATTCTTCCAATGGCCGACTCTAGGTCGTTGAGCTTAATGGCACTCCCATAGCAGGCGCTGTTGGTGACCCTCAAAATATGTGCGACGAGACTGGGGTCCATTTTTACAATTGAAGCTACGTAATCAAGACCGGTGTCTTCATTTTCGATGAGCTTCGATAGTCGAGCAAATATTCGGGGAGAGGCAGATAGGTTCGAGGAGAACTCTAGCAGCAATGGGACCGAGATCTGAATTTCTTCGCTAGACATCTTCGTATTTAGAAAGAACAACGGATAACCGTGCTTTTGCAACCCGCGACTTTGACAGTTTTTAGTGCTGAAAGCTTTGGAGGATCCTTTTCATGCATTTGGACGTACGGCAACCAAGTCGGTGACTGGGAAAATAGGATCTTGGTTGGTAAGACGCGCTCTGTGTACATGTCCCTTCTCCGCTTCGCTCCGCCGAACCTTTTTCGGTTCTCATCGTTTCGCTTGAGACGTTCTCTGGCGAAATTCATTTTCCGGTTAATGACCATCTCACTCCAGTGGTGAAATGGTCGGGGCGAAAGGATTCGAACCTTCGACCTCCTGGTCCCAAACCAGGCGCTCTACCAGGCTAAGCTACGCCCCGTTAAAAAGAGGCGTCAAAAGACGTCGAATTAGGATTGCTGTCAAGAATATCTTGAAATCCAAAGCTATTGAAAGAACAAGTATAGGAGAAACATTTGCAGACGCCTATCGAATAGCCTAACAGTTGACTTTTTTGCGATGGAATTTAACGCTTAAATAAAATGGATAATTTATCATCTGCCGACTTGGATGCCTCCTCAAAAACGCCATTGTTTATCGGAATTGCGGCTGTAATCATCGCAGCGATTGGTTTATGCCTTGGTTGGTTTGGCTTTTCGAAAGCGAATGATTTAGAGGCTCGCATTGCGGAAATATCCGAGGCCGCTGAATCCCTTTCCAAACTGGAGTCTACCGTATATGATAACTCTGAGATGTTGCGCAAAGCCGCTGGGAAGATTGCTTCAATAGAGTCAAATTTGGGCACTGTGACCACCGCGATCGAAAAGGACGTCTCCGATGTGAAGCGGAGCATGCGTTCCTTGGCGATGCAGGCGGGGACTGCATTGAAGAAAGCCGAGGCACTTGAGAAGGAAGGGGTTCAAGTAGCCGCTTCACCGGTCCCTTCTTCTTCGGCTCAGTCGAGGAAGGGTGACACATCGAGTGCTTCTTCAGCCATATCGCACACGATTGCTGCAGGCGACACCTATGGAAAATTGAGCACCAAGTACAAAGTTGGTGTGAATGCGTTGCTCGATGCCAATCCTGGGGTTGATCCGCGCAGGCTTCGCATTGGGCAGAAAATAATAGTTCCCAGTGCCCAATAGGTTCCAATCTCAACGTGCGAGCCTGCGTTCCCTTTGTGGGCTTAGCCGATTTAGAAGAGGAACGGTAGATTTTTGATGACGGGCCCTATGCTAAGTGAATCAGAGAGTGGGGTTTCCCATTGGGATGAGCTGAGTGCCGAGAAAGTAGCCGATTGCCGCATTTTCAACATTGTATCTAAGCGATTCCGGCATCCCAAAAGAAAGACTGAAGGGAATTTCTACGTCATTCAGACGCGTGATTGGGTAAACATTGTCCCTATCACTCCAGATTATGAGATGATTCTCGTTAACCAATTTCGATTTGGAGTCAAAGGGACATCATGGGAGATACCTGGTGGGGTAATGGATGCGGGGGAGGACCCGATTGTTGCAGGCTTGAGAGAAATGAGGGAAGAAACCGGATATACCTCGAGCAAAGTGAGTCTGCTCGGTTCAGTCCAGCCGAATCCGGCGATCCAAGACAATACCTGCCATATGGTTCTAGCAGAACAGGCTCGATTGACAGATACGTTGGAATGGGATGAACATGAGGAAATTGTTACTCGGGCCTTTCCCGTGCAAGAGGTTTACGAAATGGCGGCCAATGGAGAGATCTTCCATTCGCTTGCTCTAAACGCACTGCTCATGTTTTACCCGAAATGGGAGAAGCTCAAGTCTCGGCAGCGATCTATCTAGCGGCCTATTCTTAGCTCAGAGCTCTTCACTCTGCGATACCTAGACTAATACTAGATATATCATGGGCTAATCTCTTTGATCCACGGAGGATAACCTGTGCATAACGCATTGACCTTGAGGGGCGTAAGGATAACATCTGAAGGAAAATTGATTGTATGGAGCCAGACACGGCTATTTTCTGCATTGAGAATGCGATATCCTAAAAAGGCTATTAGATGAAAATCATTCACGCACTCTTCCGTTCGTCCATTGGTAAAAAAGTCACAATGGCAGTTTCGGGCTTTATATTGTTCGGCTTCGTGATTGGTCATTTATCAGGCAATCTTCAGATCTTTGCTCATCCGGACAAGATTAACGCCTACGCCCATTTTCTTGGGTCCTTGGGGCCTGCCCTGTGGGTGATCCGTCTATTCCTACTCGCAACGCTGGTGGTGCACGTTTGGTTAGCCGCCCAGCTCACAATTGAAAACAAGCGAGCCCGCCAAAAGAAATACGAAAAGCAGGTGACGCTCCGGGCAACAATGGCCTCACGGTACATGCGGCTGTCTGGCGTTATCGTACTCGTATTCATCATATACCATTTACTTCATTTCACCGTGCGAGTCACTCACGGAGCGGAGGCGTATCCCACAACTATTTTGGCGGATGGAACTCAGGTTCGAGACGTTCATTCAATGATAGCCCTAGGATTTCAAAATCCGGTCATAGCGATCTTCTACCTACTGTCGGTCGGCCTTCTCAGCTTTCACTTGGCCCATGGGCTCGTGAGCATGTTTCAATCGCTAGGATTGAGGACGAGAACTTGGTCACGCTTTCTAGAGAAAGTTACTATTGTGGTATGCGTTTTGTATTTTCTTGGGAATGCCGTGATTGTGGTCGCTTGCTATTGCGAATGGGGCAATGCGCGCATCCAGAATCCGCAGATTGCTGGGTTCGCTTGCCGAACGGATTGCGAGGTTTGCGGAGCACGGACAGCTGATGCGATAGCCGACGCAATCGATGGCTCCGAGGAGAGCCAATCTTAACCCCCTTCTGCTCAGATGATACTGGATTCTAAAATACCTTCTGGCCCGCTGGAGAAAAAGTGGAACAAGCACATAATGGATGGGAAGCTCGTCAATCCCGCCAACAAGCGCAAGTACGAGGTCATAGTTGTGGGAACGGGTCTGGCGGGCGCGTCTGCAGCGGCAACCTTGGCTGAGCTTGGTTACTCAGTAAATGCGTTTACGTTTCACGATAGCCCACGTCGCGCTCATTCAATTGCGGCGCAAGGAGGGATTAATGCTGCGAAGAACTATCAGAACGATGGCGACAGCGTGTATCGGCTATTTTATGACACTGTGAAAGGTGGGGACTTCCGGTCTCGCGAATCGAACGTTTATCGTCTGGCAGAAGTGAGTGCCAACATCATCGACCAATGCGTTGCTTTGGGGGTGCCGTTTGCTCGCGAGTATGGAGGACTTCTAGCGAATCGGTCTTTTGGCGGAGCTCAGGTATCGAGGACCTTTTACGCCCGAGGTCAGACTGGACAGCAACTTCTTCTGGGGGCCTATTCGGGCTTGAGTCGGCAGATCGGTTTGGGGACGGTGCGAATGAATGCCAATCACGAGATGCTGGAGCTCGTGACAATTGATGGCCACGCTAGAGGAATCATCACTCGCAATGTTATTACAGGTGCCATAGAACGTCATTCGGCCCATGCCGTTGTCCTCGCTACGGGCGGCTATGGTAACGTGTTCTACCTTTCGACCAACGCCATGAATAGCAATGTGACCGCATCATGGCGGGCTCACCGAAAAGGAGCGGCGTTTGCCAACCCTTGTTATACCCAGATTCATCCAACTTGCATACCGGTCTCTGGAGACTACCAGTCCAAGTTAACTCTCATGTCTGAGTCGCTCCGAAACGACGGACGCATTTGGGCACCGAAGAAGAAGGATGATAGGCGACCCGCTGATCAGATTCCTGAGGATGAGCGTGACTACTATTTAGAACGTAAGTATCCAAGCTTTGGAAATCTAGCGCCGCGCGATATTTCCTCGCGGGCGGCAAAAGAGGCGTGCGATGAAGGCAGAGGTGTGGGCGAAACCGGATTAGGGGTTTATCTCGATTTCAAAGATGCCATTGATCGCCTCGGAGAGAGTGCGATTCGGGAACGTTATGGTAATCTCTTTGACATTTACCATGAGATAACCGGCGAGAGTGCGTACAAGCAACCTATGCGGATTTACCCGGCGGTTCACTACACCATGGGCGGTCTGTGGGTAGACTACAACTTGATGAGTTCGATTCCTGGGTGTTTTGTGATTGGCGAAGCCAATTTCTCGGATCATGGTGCCAATCGGCTTGGGGCCTCTGCTTTGATGCAAGGTCTGGCGGATGGCTATTTCGTATTGCCGTATACCATCCCTCACTACTTAGCGGATATTCCGCGCGATCCTGCTCCACCAACGGATCATCCGGAATTTGCGAAGGCGGAGGAAGAAGTGGTTAATCGAACCAAAGCTCTTCTAGATACTAATGGAAAGCAAACTGTAAGAAGTTTTCACAAGCGCTTAGGGAAAATCATCTGGGATAAGTGTGGCATGTCGCGAAGCAAAAGCGGCCTAGAAGAAGGGATTCGACTGATTACAGAGCTTCGTCAAGAGTTTGAGGAGGACGTTTGTGTTCCGGGTGCTGCAGACACTTTAAATCAATCGCTTGAGTTAGCGGGCCGAGTCGCCGACTTCTTCGAGCTGGGAGAGTTGATGTGTCGTGACGCCCTCGCACGAGAAGAATCATGTGGCGGTCACTTCAGGGAGGAGCATCAGTATCCGGATGGAGAAGCTATGCGTAATGACGAAGACTACGGTCATGTTTCCGCCTGGGAGTGGAAGGGCAAAAATCAGGAACCGGAGCTCCACAAAGAGAAACTAGAATACGAGGCGGTCAAGATGGTGACGCGCAGCTATAAGTAATACCAATTCGGAAATCGAATTTTGTAATGAAAGTAACACTACGAGTTTGGCGACAAAAAGACGGCATTTCTAAAGGAAACTTCGAGGAATACCAAGCGGAAGGGCTGAATCCGAACATGTCCTTTCTGGAGATGCTAGATGTGGTTAACGAGGACTTGACGGAAAAGGGTGAAGACCCGATAGCGTTTGCTTACGACTGTAGGGAAGGAATATGTGGAACTTGTTCCTGCATGATTGATGGTAAACCACATGGTCCAGAAAACGGTATTACTACGTGCCAAACCTACATGCGCAGTTTTGAGGATGGGGATTTGATTACAGTCGAGCCTTTTAGGGCTAGTGGCTTTCCGGTGCAGAAGGATTTGATCACGGACAGGTCGGCCTTTGATACGATTATGCAATCAGGAGGTTTCATCACAGCTCGGGTGGGTAGTTGTGAAGATGCCAACGCGTTGCCTGTCGGTAAGGAAGTGGCTGATTTGGCAATGGACGCGGCGGCATGTATTGGCTGCGGCGCGTGTGTGGCAGCCTGCAAAAATTCCTCAGCGATGCTGTTTGTGTCAGCCAAAGCGGGCCAACTCAATTTACTCCCTCAAGGTCAGCCAGAGAAAGACAAGCGGGTGCTCAACATGGTCGCGACGATGGATGAAGCGGGATTCGGCAATTGCACGAACCAGTACGAGTGTTCGGCAGCTTGTCCGAAGCTGATCAGCGAAGAGTTTATCTCGAAACTGAATCGCGACTATGTGTCCGCGAGCGTTAAGAACCTGTTCAAAGCCAAATCGCTCTAGAAAAGCGTCGGTGCTTCCCAATTAGGCAATCCGCCGATTGCCGTGGTTAGAAACGCTCGAGTGCTTGGGCGCTTTCAACAACGACCCACAGCACGCCACCGAAGATAATCCAGCAGAACGCTACGGCTACAAATTTCTTGAAACGCTTAGCTCTTTCGTGCCGGTCCAGTCGCCGTTTTCGGAAACCACTCTTTTGAAGAAAGCTTACGAACTGGGCGTTTTGCATCCTAGAATCGTCTGAACTGCTATCAAGCAGTGCATCGCTTTTGATGCGCCTTTTTCGAAGCAAATAAGACAGGAAATTGAACATTGGTTTATCGCAGAGCTACAGTACTCTACTAAGAAGACGTTAATCAGTTGTTTACGTTCAAAATACAGGGTAAATAGGGTTAATTAGGGTCAAAAGTAAACATTTTTAGTTGGATTCTTTTTGAAGAGATGGAGGGTCCACGCGTTTGAAGGGGGCTTTTTTATTCGAGATATCCATGGCTCAAAAATGTAATGTTAGTGTTTCGCTGGTTGCCATCGGCTCAAGTCGAATGGTAGAAACTCAATAATGTCGGAAGAATCTAAAGTCGCGATCTGCGGTGCGGGTGCATGGGGGACGGCAATGGCATTCCATTTATCGCGGCAGGGTCACGCGGTATCGCTACTACCGCGGCGGAGCGAGCAAGCGGATCTCATGCGGGCCTCAAGAGAGAATCGCGACTATCTGCCAGGCTTCAAATTGCCAGAGAATGTGAGCGTACCATCTTCCGATGAGGATGCGCTTTGGGGGGCCCGATTGGTATTTCTGGGTGTGCCTTCAAATGGAGTTCGTGACTGGATTGATCGAATTCGCGGGTTGGTAGCGTCAGGGGAACGACGTTTTTTTGTGTCCTTGGCAAAGGGGCTGGAGATGAATTCGGGTAAGACGCCCTGTGAAATTATTAAGGAAGCTTTGCCCGATCAACTTGTTGGTTGTCTTTCGGGGCCTACTTTTGCGGGAGAAGTAGCGTCAGGAAAACCTGCCGCTATGACGCTTGCATCGGAATCGCTAGAGCCAATTGTTCAGTCGACGCAAGAGGCTCTCAGCGGAAAGAGCATGCGGATTTATTTAAGTGAGGACTTGAAAGGGGTTGAACTGGGGGGCTGTATGAAGAATGTCTACGCCATCGCGGCAGGGTGCTGTCAGGGTTTGAATCTCGGTGACAATGCGGTAGCGGCTCTTCTCACCCGTACCCTTGCGGAAATGGTGCGAGTCGGGAGCACTTTCGGAGCCAGAGCGGATACGTTTTACGGACTGAGTGGATTTGGCGACTTGGTGGCGACATGCCATGGTTCCTGGAGCCGAAACCGTAAGTTCGGGGAATCGATTGGCCTGGGAGGCTCGGCTAGCAAGATTCTCGAAAATCAGAAAACAGCAGTGGAGGGATACCATACATCCCGATCATTTCATCAGCTCCTACAAAGCAATGGCATCGAGGCTCCAATTTTGGAGCAGGTGTATCGCATTCTTTATGAAAACAAGGTGCCTCTGGAGGCGCTGAGCGACTTGATGAACCGAGACCTTAAGCGAGAAAGCGAATAGGCCAGTCCCTCGAATGTGTGGATGCCGATCAAAGTTACGCGGCAACCCCAGGCAGGTATTTAGAGTTGAGCGGCTGCTTTTAAGAGTCAGTTTTCTAGTAACTGACTCCAGGGAGCCAAGTGACGAGTTTCGGGAAAGCCACAACAAGGCCTAGTGCTATCAGTTGTATGACAATAAAGGGTACGACCCCTTTGTATATGTGCTTAAGAGTGATTTCTTCTGGGCAGACGCCTTTAATGTAGAATAGAGCAAATCCGACCGGTGGCGTGAGAAAGGAAGTTTGCAAGGCCACGGCACAGAGGATGGCAAACCAGATCAATGCAGGCTTAGAAGTGGCGTCCATACCGCTGTCGGCCAACCAGGCCAAATCCATGCCTACTATAATCGGGGCGACAATAGGAAGCATGATCATTGTAATTTCGATCCACTCCAAAAAGAATCCAAGAGCAAAAATTATCAGTAGAATAACGAAAATTGTGCCATAGTCTCCAGAACCAACTCCAAGTATGGCGTTGGCTATCATCTCGTCTCCTCCGAGCCTCCTCAGAACGAGGGAAAAGCAAGTTGCCCCAATGAATATGGCTGCAAGAAATCCCATTGTGCTGAGGGTTCCATGAAGCGACTTTCGGAATTCGCGAATGTTCAGGCACTTATTAAAAAGAGCCAAAAACAGGGCTCCTAGTGCTCCCATGCCACTCGATTCGGTAGGGGTTGCAATGCCGAAGAAAATCGATCCTAGCACTAGCATAATCAGGAATGCTGCTGGCAGGATCGCTTTGGCGAGGCCGATCCAGTCGGCGAGGGTCAACGAACTCGTATCCTTTGGTTTTGGTGCGGCTGATGGATTGACTCGCGCGTAGATAAAAATGTATAAAAGGTACAAACCCGAAAGGAGTAGACCCGGAATCACGGCCCCCATGAATAAGTCCCCTGTGGATACATCCAGCTGTGTTGACATGAGGATGAGCATGATGCTCGGAGGGATGAGTATTCCGAGCGTGCCCGCACTGCAAACGGTTCCTGCAGCGAACGAAGGAGAGTACTTGACGTGCATCATTGCGGGAAGCGCGAGCGTTCCAAGGAGCACGACAGAAGCCCCAATGATACCGGTTGAAGCGGCGAGAAGTATTCCCATGAGGGTTACGCCAAAAGCGAGGCCACCAGGTACGCGGCCAAGCAACTTTTGCTGGGCTTGCATCATCTTCTCAGCGACTCCTGATTGATCGAGTATATTGCCCATTAGAATAAACATGGGCAACGCTACGAGGACTTCGTTTTTCATGATACCGAAGACACGATCGACTACGATCGAGAAACGGAGGAAGCTCAAGCCGGTGTAGAGCCCGAATACTTGGTCCAGCAAAACAGCGACTGCGGTCGTAGCGATCGCTGAACCACCGAGCGAAAAGCCTACGGGGACTCCGAGAAAAAGTAGGCCGATAAACAGACCCATCAATACGAAGATGAGGACTGTGCTAGGATCCATGTACTTCGGTTGAAAGGGTTTGCCGATTGTTTAAAATGAGAACGATTCGAGCTACTGATTCGATTAAGAGGAGCAAGCTGCTCAAGGGTAGGAGCCCCTTTACTATCCATAGCCAGGGCATTCCACTCGGGTTGGGGGAGCTTTCATTGATCGACATCGAATTTTTGGTGTAGTCCCATCCGTGCCACAAAAGAAACGCGTACAACGGAATGACAAAAAGGGCGATCCCTAAGACATCGACAATGGACTTCGTTTTGGGGGAATAGTGCTGATAGAGAAAATCCACTCGAACGTGACCGTCGTGTGTCATAGTATAGGACAACCCTAGGGTCAGG
>Ga0213868_10003235_pt1 | contig 15254 bp, 11 predicted proteins | sample PICome_9_FD_160087 | JGI IMG/M metagenome (GOLD analysis project Ga0213868, IMG submission 160087) | Coastal seawater microbial communities near Pivers Island, North Carolina, United States - PICO127 | ecosystem: Environmental > Aquatic > Marine > Coastal | place: USA: North Carolina...
CCGTGTTAAGGATTAATCTCGTCACCAAAGGAGTGGAGGTGAAATATGTTTCGTAAGCTGAAAGAATTGGGTTGGATGATGTATCGTGTGACATGAGGATATCTAGTTATTGATTTCAAATTGTGAAGTTAAGTCAGAAGCCAGTGGGTATTCTCGGTTCTCGGTGTGAAGTGTCAACTTGGAACTTGGCCTACTGCCTACTGCAACTGCAACTTCAATTTTTGCCCCATAAAATAAAATGTTTACACTCCTCTCGCGTGAACAGATTCAAACACGCCAACACGCCAACACACAATACATGCCCCAATCTCCTGTTCAACGACGTTCCTTTAGGTTCCAAAGTTGTCAACATTTTCCACATCAACACCCATCCATTCATCAATCGTACCAACACATTTCTCTCTCTCTTAATTGATATTACAAATGCCTGCACAAAAAGCAATGGTGAAGGCTGAAGGGCCTAAGCGACGATGGAGTTTCAATCGCAGAAGAAACGAGACTTCTATGGATTCCTCCGATACTACTACTACTTCCAGTCACGACAAATCAGATCTTTCCACCATCCCACACTTTTCATCCATGTCAGACATGTCAATTCTACATAACGCAATCGTGACACAACCTTTGAACAACGATGATCGAGATCAACGTCGTCCCATGTCAAGGAGTAATGCTGTATCACGGACCAAAAATGTGTTAAGGTATGGGTTTCAGAGTCGGAGTTATGTTGATAAATGGGAGACATTGTGTGATGATCCAACGGTTGAAGAATCAATTGAATGTGTATTTGATCATCAATTACAGGAGGGTATTGAAATGAACGTGGAAGATGATGATACTGCGCTTGATAAGTCGTACAATGAAGATGAGGTGCAATATTACAATTCTGGAAAATTGGTGTTGGTCGGCAGCTTTTCTCCATTTGCAAAGGATGCAAACTTTACAGACAGTGATACAACCATATATTCTAGGAGAACATTCAAGGAAGATGAAGGAAATGCATCAAGAGCTTTGAACAACACAGGAGGCGCTGGAGCCCATCCTTTCTCCTCCTGTTCATCATGTCAAAGCCAAAACTCGGACCATTTCATCACTCGATTTCCCAAGGACCAATGGCCACAAGGTCATTTACTCTTAAGTCCAACTCCTAATTCTGGAATGAGAATCATAGGAGTAAGATATGCTGATGAGGAAGAATACTTGAAGAAATGGTGGAGCCAGACCTCATCATTACTAGACCATTCGTTTTGTAGTAAATGTTGCTTGCCAATCAATGACGGGAATGAAGAACCTGGACGAACTCTTGTCACTGATTTTGAATCCAATCTATTTGAGGGGACTATGCAACTGCGCATTCGAAATGCTAAAATAGGAACGAGAGAATCAAAGTCAGATGAATTAGAATCCGGATATTTTCAAGGTTTGAATAGACATTATCAATGTATCATACGTGGACGATTTAAACGAGAGGGGATTCCAATGATTCACACATTCTCAGGTCAGACATTTGCAAGACGTTTGAAGCTACCTGCACCACTCATTCTCCAAGGTGGAGTAAAGATCATGTCATTTTTTGCTCCGATGATGCATGCGAATCTTGGTAGTAAACGACCTTCTTTGTTAACACCACTGGGTTCCACACCGCAAACGATACATGCTGAACCATTAATCTTACCCAATCCACGCACATATAGATCCGATTCTTCCATATCGAATCCAATTCAAGAACCTCATGAAAATTCGAAGAAGCTGATGCCATTGAAATCAAATGACAAAGAATCTTCAGCTAATTGGCACACGAAATCAAGAAAAAAGGCATTTGATAAGCTTTGTGCAGCAAATGATACATCACTTACGTTTCAAACAGACAAGGTCTACACGTTTGAATTCTTGCAGCATTTGGTAGATTTCAGGACGTTTGAAATGAATCTCGGTAATATGCTTGGATCGCACAAGCTTGGTAAAATGATGAATGGTCAACCGATGCATATAATGTCTGCTTATCAGTATATTGAGGATTCTACTGGATTGATCCGACACGAACAGTTGTGGTCATTTGACTTATGGCATGAGAGTATTGTACCAAGTTCGATATGATTATTCGAAAGATGTACGGCGATTCTATTCGTTTAAAAAGTAGAAGCTCACATTACGTCCATCTATTTATTTACAACTTTATCTTCATATATTTATTATTTAGCTCCTAAGACGTTATAGCGACCCCCCATACCCTTTGTACCGACGCGCAGAGTTTCTTCATTCAAAAGCCTACGAATTTCTTGAATACCAGTTTGTAATATTCGTTGAGATGTTGCCTCAACATGTAAATATAACTTCCGTTCTCCCTCCGGTACCTCAGTCTTTGAATCATAATATTTACCTTTGAGGGTGACAGCGATTTGAAATTCATCTTGAAGTCGACTAGTTGTTTCCTTCTGAGTAACTTTCCATCGCGCCTCACGTGGATAATCATTAATTTCAACTTCCTCCAAAAAGTGCTCACCCGTAGATATGCTAGTTGTACTACTTGGAATTTCATATCCGGCTTTTTTCATTATGGCCTCTTTCATACCGGGGAGAGCTAGCAGCTCTGCTGAAATCGTACCCACTTTACCCACTTCAGAAGGCTTGGCGGTTTCTTGTACCGAACCACTTGTTGTAGTATTAACAGGATACAACATGTGATCCTGTTCAACTCCATCGTAGTCGGGTACTACATTCTCATCATCTGAATCAAGCATTCCAGCTTCAATGAGCGCTTGCCTCTTTTCCGCGCGGGCTACTTTTTGAGACTCGCTCAATTCTGTAGAATCATAAGTGAATCCTTTTCCATGGAAACCAGAACCTGCATATCGAGCTTCTCCTCTTTCAACCTTCTTTTTGAATTCATCAGAAAGATTTCTTAACTCGCTTGAAATATTGTGTCCCTGCCCGGCTTCAATCATAGCTCTAACTACAACAGGGGCATATTTTTCTTCATCTCCTGAGTTTACGAAAGTGAAACTCACTCCTTTATTCGAGGCGCGACCAGTTCGACCCACTCTATGTACATAATCCTCTAAATGGTTAGGAGCGGAGTAATTTATCACGCATCCACAGGATGGAACATCAAGTCCACGACCTGCAACTGACGTCGCCACTAAAACATTTGGCCCGTCAGCCTTTTTAAAATCGGAAATTGTAGAATCTCTGTCTTCCTGCTCCTTGCCACCATGCAAAGATAGGGAAGGATAACCACATCGAATCAGTTGCTCGAAAATAGTATCCGCTCTAGACTGCGTATCCACGAACACAATTACTTTCCTATTTTCATCAGCATATTCTCCAAGTAATTGAAGCAGACGGAGAAATTTGTCCTCCTCTTCCACAACTTCTCCGTGCTGCTCAACTGAATCTGATGCCACAGAACGTCCTCCAACAAGAACTAATTAAGTATGAAAGAACAAAAGGTTTAAGTGAGAAATATGATTATCCTATATAGAAAATATGATATGCATGACTAACCTTCAATTGGGAATTTGAGAGACTTTCGTGCCAAAGTTTCAACCGTTTTAGGAAATGTGGCCGAAAAGAGAACTGTCTGCCGATCGGGTCTGACGGCCGCAAGGATTGCAGAAATCTGCGGAGCGAAACCCATATCAAACATTCGATCAGCCTCATCCATCACAACAAAACTAACTCGTTGCAGAGACAGTAATTTACCAGATTGCATGGTTAAGATATCAATCATTCGCCCTGGAGTTGCAACTACGATGTGAGTCCCACGTTTGAGATCTGCAATTTGATCTGCTACACCAGCGCCTCCATACACAGCTGTGGAACTGATTGCAAAAAGAAAAGATGTGAGTATGAAGTAAAACAAAACAAACAAAAATATGAAAAACTGTGACTCATAGTGCCGATTGCTGTTCAAGTCAACAGTCATAAATCACATATACACTAATATGTCAGAGAAATCGAATCGTGGTATCATCAGTTCAGAAGGAAAACTTACTTGAGTCCCAATTGCTTCGTAAAGGATTTACACACATGATGAATTTGCACTGCTAATTCCCTAGCAGGGGCGAGTACCAAGCCTATGGGTCCACTTTCATGCGAAGCTAATGGTGGTTGGTCACTTATGTGCCGAAGCATCGGTAACAAATATGCAAGAGTTTTTCCAGATCCAGTTTTTGCGATACCAATGACATCACGGCCAGCCATAATACATGGTAAACAAATCGCTTGAATGGCGTAAGGTTGATAGATATTCATCTTTTCTAGGATGGACAAAATTCGCTCTGAAAGACCGCATTCTTCAAAAGATTCAACTGGTGCAGGTGCCCCTTTTCCTCGAACTCTTATCTTCCATTTCGCTTTCCGCTCTATAATTTGTTCTTCAGTGAGACAAGCTACGCTTCTAGGCACTACGTAGAGATTCTTTCGGATCGGAATGTAGTCAATCTTGCTGTGATCGACAGCTTTCAACTCTTTCTTTTTGTTAAGTTCTGCTAGAACCTCTAGTGCATCGACTGATGCGGTATTTATAACGTTCAACCTTCTTTCTGCCTCTTCCATAACACCTGATTCAGCGTCTTCATAGTATATTCTACCAATATCAGGTTGCGAAGCTTTTGCTGATTCTTTTTGAGCCATTTGAACTTGGTCTTTTAATTCTTGTAATCTTTTCTCTCTTCTTTGTTTTTCAGATTGCACCTCTGCAGCTAATTGTGCTGGTTTTGGTACATCTTCTTCAATAACTCCAACGGAAGTCTTTTGCAATGTTTCCATAAATTGCCTTCTTGCGTTTTCTTCCTCTTCGTCATCGGTTTCAGCCTGATTAAATGAAGTAAAGAAACATGTTAGATCTGTGAAATTTTGACAGTACAATTATGTTTGCAAAGAAGAAACTTACTTCACTCGCAGAAGTCTCCCAATCTGATGGCCCATAAAAGCTATCCTCTTGCCTTCCATTACCTGTGGAAGATTTCGATGAGGACATCAATTTAGCCAACTCTTCTGGTGTAATGCTAGAGCCACTTAATGGTTCCATGACATCCGTCTTGTTTGAATTGTGGCGTTGTCTTAACATGCTCCCACTAACATCTACAACTCCTTCCTTAGTACCATCCAGTACAGTAACTTGTCCCATCGCTCCAGAGGTGAGTTCAAGCATAAATTTATCTAAATCATCCTGATCTGGAACCATATCTTCCTTACTCTTTTCATTATCATTTTCTTCGGAGGTTCCCCATCGTCGTTTTTTCTTCTTTGTTGACGCATCCTCCTCTTCAGTGACATTTGATCCCCATCTACGTTTTTTCTTTCCGCCAGTTTCCTCCAAATCATCAAACTTTAGTATCTCAACTGTAGATGTCTTCTTCTCCTCATCGGATCCCTCATCTTGATCAAATGCTCGAATCGTGCTTTTTATTGTTTTCTTTTTCTTTGCAACTTTCACAGCACCAAGAGACAAAGTCACTTTGGGCTTCGTTGGCTCCGATGATTCTTGTTTTGCCTTTTCTTCCTGACGTTTTCTCCATGCTTCTAGACGCCTTTTCTTGCGTTCTAAAGCAGAGTCTTCGTTATCAGCTTCCGTCATTGGTTAGAGTCGAAGGCGGAAGGGCAAAGTACAAGTATGATTCAGTGCGCTTTCTTGTTGTGTTAGAAAGTTGGAAGTTGGATGTTGGTTCTTGTCGTTTCTAGCTTCACGATCCGTATCGGATAGGTAGATATCTCTAGCCCGGCTTCTTCGGCAGTTATTTGGCAGTTATCCCGACAGCGTCTTTGGCATTTTTATTCCTACTACTTATCTACTCTCCACTCTCCTTGACTGGGCCAATGCCTACTGAAATTTGTGACCTACTTTTAATAGGTTTGGCCAACCTTCTTTATGATATTACTGAGGTGACCCCTGGTTGCTACATCAGTAATGAAATATCTACTACTTACTAGCAGTACTAGTACGAAGAATTCGCTGCTGGTGGATGTTCACATGTGTTCCTCTTGTTTTGATATTGTTCTGAACAAGACGCAAGAAGAATATAAATACATACATGGTATGTATTCTCTTCCTAGCGAGAGATACTGATGAGATTGTGAAAGGGTGGCATGTGACATAAAATGAAAAATCAAGTACTAGAGGATCATGAGGATCTGGGGTCAGGAAGTGGTGTGGTGTTTAACGTGTAATTACTTAGTAATAACTGTCTTTATTCTCTGCCTCTCTCTGTGCCATTTGCCACAATCCAAAACTTGGTTTATCATCTTCAATATATGGCATTTTTCTGGTTTAATGTTTGAGGTCTGATAGAATTTATTCGAACATCAATCTATCTGCCGTACTTCCATTGGCGCATGTTTCAAGAGGGCACTCAACCATCTTGAGCTCTGCAACCCCACTACTACTTACGTTCGACGTGTGGTGGTTCCCCAAATTTTCTACACATACCTGGCACACGCTAAAAACGTGACACGAGATGAGCTAGTAGCTATTGCATCTGAATTCTCACCAAGACACAGCAATCGATCGGCGATACACACCAGCCACACTTTACATACTTATCTATGACATATATGTAGACAATAATTTACAAAGGATGTAGACGATTAGCTTCATCAATGATTGATATTGAAATGAATCATCCCGTGACATCAAAGATTCTTCTCCCCCATGCCCATGCTGCAATCTGCGAAGAGTTTTCACTTTTCACTACGTAGGAACTAACTTGGTCATTGATTTGTTTAGTTAAAAACAAGGTATCATTTGTATATCGAAGAGAGTAAAACCATCATCTACTTACTTAGTTCTATAGCCTTGATGGAATACCATTTGTGTTTGACTCAAATATAACTTTCCATTATTTTAACTGTGAACACTGATGAGATATGGTACTCGTAGAAATTCCCTAACTTTTGTCCTTGTTCTTTCAGCGCTCCTGTTGTTCTGCTTGAATCAAATATGGAGGCAGAACAGTAGTCTCTCTCTTGACGAACAAACAGTACAACAGCAAAATGTGACAAAACTTATTATTCGGTCAAATAGTACTACAATGACAACTCCTGTAGCAGCACCAACCCTAACTGAGGCCACTACTAGTGCTACTATTGCTACTAGTACTGGCACTGGTAGTAACAGCAGCAGCAGCAATTCCATAAGCACCAACACCAGTATGATCCATGATGATTATGTCATTCATCACGAACTGTTAAGTCCTAAACCTACTGCGGATTTTATTCTTAACACTAGCTCTGCTGATTACAGATGGGTTGGGAAAGCTTGGATCCCACCTCAAGGAGTGCCTGTATTTACACCATCCCAGATAAGGGCTTACTTAACGAAGCATAACATTCTCATCTTAGGGGATAGTACAAGCAGGCGAATTCATCAAACTATTAATGGTTTGATTAATGCTGAAGATTTAGATGATGTAAAGCTCAAAGAGATAGATGATGCACATATGTTAAATTGGAATAAAAATGGTAAAGACAGATCGTGTGTAAACTTTGGTCGAAAGATCGTTCACTTACCGGGTCGAAAACATATTACATGCATAAATCTTGAACAAGAGAAACATCAAGAGGGAGGAGGTGACGCAGTAGGAGCAGACACACAAAATAATGTCATGAATAACAGCGCCACGATGACTGCTACAAAGAAACATGTAACATTTTTCGATTATGGAGTCCTTTACTGTTATAAGGGGGTCTCTTGGATGTGGAGAGACGATGATGCTGATGATCTAGCTGGTCTCAGAGGTCCTCGTCCAAATGATTCTAATTGGACCATGAACTCAAATGTTCAAATATTTGAAAGAGATTACGACATGATTATTATTGCTATGGGAATTTGGGAGCTTTCTCAACCAAAATGTTTACTTCCAAACTCTACCGTGCCAAGTAGATTGGCAGTTGCACTTGATAGAATTCAGAGAAATACTCCAAACAGCCTACAAGTTGTATTTCGGACGAGTGCTTTCGACACAAGATATACGGATAATGATCAGAGTATTAGAGATGCTAATACTGTTGCGAGGCATTTCTTTCAAGATATGAGACGAAACTCATCATTTCCTGAAAACAATGACAAAGATAACACTTACCATCATGATTCTAATCATCATGATCCCTCTTTCACGAATAACAAAAATAACGATTTTCTTTTGGTCGATTGGGGGTCAGTGATGGACAAACGAAGCTTCAACGTGGACAGGATCAAAGGAGACCATCCAGCTCACTATGGAATACAGGCTAGAACTCTTTTCATACAGCAGTTGATGCATGAGTTGGTGAAAGCTGACTTGATGAAATCAATGTGATCTAATTCATTCTAAGATATCGTACATGCAAACATCAATTACTTACTTAGGGTTAGGGTTAACCCTAACCCTAAAATAGTTACGTACCTTTGATGTTGTGAGGGTTGTCTACTTTATTTTCTTCACTTTGATTTTAAAAAGTTTGTAAAAATATTTATATCTACATTATTAATTCTGTCAATGATCTCATTGCTACTCTCTCTCTAGACTCTAGAGAGAGATCTACTAGTTTAGTGCACAAAATTCCACTACTACTTCTTCTTCTTATTGAGAATGAACTCACGAAGGATGTCTGGTGTTGAACTTTCGAAGAGAATATCATGCAGGAAACGCTCTAGAAGAAAAGCTTTCAAAGATAAGTAACCAGCGTCTAAGCAACGGAACCACCTCTGGCGCTTTTTTAGAAGCTTCCAACTAGTTACAGCATTTGGAAGTAGATCTCCATCATGATGATCTTCTGTTATTGCAAGAGGATTAATTCCCGCGAGATGAGATGTGCAATTTTCAGTCCCTCTTGTTACTCTTTGGCTCAGTTTTTCGAAATCTGAATACCGTTTCCACACGCCGACTGTATCACGAAAGTTTCCTTCACAGAAAATAACCAAATACTGAGCATATTTACCATGCTTCTTCGACTGAAAATTGTGTTAATAACTCTAGTAGAAACTTTGAGATAATACATGAAAACAAATGAACATCTGTCTTACCTCTACAACCCTATAACTTGCAATGGATATGCTCACTGTGATCACTTCCCCTTGTGGGGCACCAGCACCTTTTGGAAAGCTTTTACTTACAGTGGTTCCAAACACATTATCACCTCTTACAACTATAGTAAGTTCATCATTTGTTTCAACGTCCTTCACTTTTTTGTTCACAACAGTCAGATGAGGGTCAAGTGGTCCAAGAGAATCAATGTTCCTTCCTCGATTACTGCTTGCACCGTAGAAACCATGGTTTTCACGTCGAACTACTCTTGAAATATATTCAGAGTCTGTGTCATTATTTGGACTATTGACGTCGTAATTACCGTCAGCAAGCGGTGATAGAGCCGTGAGGACATCGGATGGCATATTGTATTCCACCTGAGATCGTTGAAAATTTTGAGCCCATAGTTGTTCAAAAAAAGCTCGTTCCTCAACTGGTTGTGGAGGACGAGTCCCAGCAGTGTGCTTCCACAAAGACTGAGACGATTGAGATTCTTCAAGAATATATGTAGGAGCTGTAACTGCCATTAATTCTCCCTCACGATTATCTAAACCAGATACAATTTGATTGAGGATTTGGTGGAGGATTCAATACGAAAGTATCAACATATGTTTCAAAACCATAACTTACTCTTGTTGGGTATAACTTCATTCATTTCTCCATCGTGCATATCATGAAACAACATTTTAATCTTTGTATCTTGAGACGACCCAAGGGATACTTTATTCGATGTGCTCTGATCATTTCGTTTACGAGGAAAAGAATCATCTTTCCCACCTTCATGAACATCATCGAACCAACCGTAATCAGATCTGCCACCGTGACCGGAAGCGCTTCCTACAGTACTTTCACTTTTGTTCCGCCTGAAGCCACCTCCATGAGATGGTCGTCTCATGAAAGATGATAAACTTACTTTATCAACAATAGGTTTCTGAGAAATATTGCTCTCTGCTGATATTCTTCTAGAAATTCGCGAGTCTCCATCATCGTCGTTTAAGACCTTATCCACGGAGCCTGAATCGGAAGAATCTTTTCGTCCCCATTGTTGCGAGTCATCGTTCAGCAATCCTTCGACACTCTGAACAACAATAGTGTCAAAAATATTTTCGGCGGGAAGAGTTCTGCCGATCAAAGGCGGCGATGGAGTTGATGTCGCATCATGACTGTTCTCTGGCGAAGATAAGTGGAGAGTGTCGAGAGCATCTGCGGTGGAATTAAAGCCTTCGCTGCCAACGTCGTCTTGATCCATCTTTGACATTTTCACATTGCGTCCTATCAATTCTGGATTTGATACAACACGTTTGGAGTTAGCACTCATGAATTGGTCAAGTCGAAGTCGACGTTAGATTTGTGTTATTATACTGTTTTTCAGTATAGTAATCTGAAAGACGCGAACGATGACAGAACAACCAACAGCTGTTTTTGCCCCTTTGGACTGACGCGGATAACACACCCGATACATTATTTAGGTAAAGTAAACGGTTTAGGTTTTTATGACACAAAATTCAAACTTTCAAACTTCCAAGCGAAGCATATTTTGTATGCAACACACAATAGTTACTTAGTTTAGTTTTCTTGTAACCATCTATCAATAAGAGTCCTTGCAATGACCTTTTTAGGGGGTATCAGTAAAGACAAGTGGGGGTAAGATTCCAAAGCTGCCTTAGCCACATCATGTTGCATTACAGAACCTTCTACCTTGGTTGCCGCTATGACATCCTCCCTATCAAACCATTTCGCATCCACCAATTCATTCCTATCTATATTGAGTTCTTGGGAATCATCCGCTGTGGCACTGAAAGCGATCATACAACTTTGTGGAAAAGGCCATGGTTGCGAACCAACATATTTCACAGAACCCTCGTCAATTCGTATTCCAGTTTCCTCCCAAGTCTCTCGGGCCACCGCGGCTTCAAATGTTTCACCAGCCTCTACAAAACCAGCTAAAACAGTATGCATTTTAGGAGGATGGCGTTTGGATCTTGCAAGAAGAATACGCTTTCCACAACGAGAACTAATGGATGCAATCATTGAAGGGTCCTGTCTTGGCCATGACATTGTGTTACATGAAGTGCATTTTTGGGCTGTGCCAGCATGAATTAAATCTAATGATGCACCACATAACGAACAGTAGCGAGATCTACGTTGCCAATTGGCATATGCCATCATTTGCAACGCCATTGAATTCTCAAGAGGGGATAACAACGGGGCATTGGTCCTCGTGTCTGCAAAATGACATTCTGTCATTTGTTGTAGGAATCCATCTTCGTGGTCCACCTCACGAAGATCAATACCAAAGAATGGAGTTTTATCTTCATCTGACAGCCTACCGAGAAAAGTCATTTTATTCGTGTTGTTCTTGATGGTAGCAATTTGATCATTTGACAACAGTGCAAGTTCATTGGAGGATTGAAGTAAGATCTCATTCTTTTTTACCACAATGTATTTAGCTTCACGTTCCAGAGCTTCAAGTTTGTCCGGTTCACTTCGAAGATGAGTAGCTCTATCCAAGACTATATCATGTCTAACATCATTCATAGAATGGCATGATGAATCAGAAAGGTTTTTGTCCTTATCCAATATCTCCATCAAAAGCTCTGCAGATGCATCCGCAAACATCCTCATATTTCCTTCGCGATCATTGGTAGGCGAATGGACTATTTTTTGCTTCAAAACTTTGACAGAACCATTCACAGTATCCTTTCCAGCAATGGCAATCACAGCAAAACCTGTATTCATACCTTTTGGACCAAACGTTGGTCCAGCTGCACCACCTTCCGCAATTGCGAAATCAGTATCAAGAGATTCACAAAATGCAACTGCAGTCTTGGCTGTCCAATGTAATTTACTCTGAATATATTCCTCTTTTGTTTCATTTGATTTTGATTGAATGAGATCGTGATGAAGTTTAGAATCGTTGAGTAGTAGACCTTTGGCTCGTTTTGTGTTGTAAATCACAGAACCACCCAGATATACAGAACTTGTGCCAGGGTTCGCCATGATGGAGGCATTTATGGTTCCACCACAGCATTGTTCCGCGACAGTTAACGTCTTTTTGTGAAATTTCAGAGATTGGACTAATCGTTTGAAAGTTGGAGATGTAAGAGCTGACATGTGTATGTATTTGCGTAGATGATATATATGTTATATATTGTGTCAAAGTTTCATTCTTTGTGTTGAGAAAAATGAGGCAAATGAAATACGGGTTACAAATCTTTGTTTTGTATCTCCTTGTCCAAATATAAACACGTCCCTTTTCAGAGAAGAAGGATACCAGACAAAATCCAAACACATTCATCATATTCACCCTTGCATAAACTAGATGCTCTGGAAGTTAGTCTTGGTGTTATCTCTCATCATGATTCAAGCCATCACCAATGCAATCCAAAGTCCACGAGGTGCCACCTCCAAACCAGGCTACATTACAACCCCAAAATCTACCATCCTAGTCACAGGTTCAAGCGGTTTTGTTGGCGCTAGACTCGTAGAAATGCTACTGGAACGAAATGCCAAGAAGGTTATTTGCTTTGATATTAGCAAGCCATCTGAAGAACAGATGGAAAGATTTAAGGAGGCCGCTAAAGGAGATGAATCCAAGTTTCTGATTTTCTCAGGTGAAAAGGATGGAAATCTTACAAATAAGGAGTCGGTGATGAATGCGTTCAAAAACCAGGGTGTGGATGTTGTGTATCATATTGCTGCACTTGTTGGACCTTTTCATGATTATGATAAGTACATGAGTGTGAATTATCATGGAACGCTTCATATTCTTGATGCATGTAAGGAAAATAATGTTCCTCGCCTCGTTTACTCCTCCAGTCCAAGCACAAGGTTCACTGGTGGTGACATTGCTGGTGCCAAGGAGTGTGAATTGGAGATACCAACCAAATTCCTTGCCATGTATGCTGAAACAAAGGCTTATGGAGAGAAGGCAGTCAGTGAAGCATGTGATAATGAACACGGGTTTTACACCATTTCTGTCGCTCCACATCAAGTGTACGGACCAAGGGATCCACTCTTCCTCCCCGCTTTGTTGGAGACAGCTGGATCTGGAAAATTACGTATATTCGGAAAGGGAGAGAATAAAATTTCCGTTTGTTATGTGGACAATTATTGTCATGGATTGATATGTGGTGCAGATGTCTTGCAAAAGGATTCACCTGCTCTTGGCAAGTTTTACATTATTACGGATGGTCCGGAGCAATACTTTTGGAGAATGATCAATCAAGCCGCTGTTGCCATGGGATTCAAAGATATGTTTTCCAAATTTCACTATCCGAAATGGTTCTTGATGGGAATTGCATATGTGGCCAATGTTCTTGGCTGGTTGTTGAATAAAAAGTTCAAACTTAATCCCTTCAATGTGAAAATGTTGACCATTCATAGATATTTCAATATTGAAAATTCTTACAAAGATCTCAAGTATCAACCAATGTTAGAATTTGAAGACGCCTGGAAATTAACGATTGATTGGCACAAACAGCACTGGTTACCAGGATATCTTGAGCGAAAAGCCGCAGGACAAGGGAGTGCCATTGTTGGGAAGGACAAGAAGACACGTTAAGCATGAGTCATTCCATACGAATAATATACGGATTCAATCCACCACTATCTACCTTTTTTAAGTTTTACGATTATCATCACCAGTATTTTGATTCATGTTCTGCTTCATTATTCCATATATACCAGGAAAGGCATCTTTGCAAAACATTTCAATACGATCCTTCACTGCATCCACGTCATCCAACGCCGGTCTCACATCTAGATACATACTTGGCAAGCCATTCATATTCGTCTTTTCCTCTTTTCCATTATAAAAATCAATGACATACCTCCTCTCCTTCGTCCCATCTCCAAAATCAACAAACCAATCATGCCTATCAAACGGTGCCTCCCTCAACCACAAACCACTCATAACCCTTGCCCTTGGACTTAAATCCTGGGGTCTTCCAATAAATCTCACCAATCTTGGATTTGGATTATGCCTTAAATTTTCCCATTGCAAGATTTCTCGCCATCCTCGTTCATTGACGGCATTGTGTATTTGTACAACATGTGGTATAGTGAGTTCTGTATCAGGTGGTAATTTCCATCCCTTTCGTTTCATCGCATTGAAAAATTGTTGTTCGGATGGATATACCCATCGAGAAGAGTCTTTAGGTTGATGCGCTGGACTAGGATCATCACCATCTTCGTGTTTTGGACTAGGTTTTGGGATGGAAGATACACTTCTGTACGTGGATAGTGGAACACGTTGATCTGGATGTGGAGTTTGTGCGTGGTTTGCAGTTTCTTCAATGCTTGCTGGGTTACAAGATCCTGAATGAACTACGGGACAGGAAGAACTTGTAGTTCCGATTGGAGAACTTGAATCAGTGGAATTGGTGGTATCAGTGTTGTGACGTTGTTGAAAGAAGGAGGTCCAACCAGACATGGAACTACTCGTAGTAGCATTAGAATTATGTTTTACGGGACATTTGCTCACTGTCTTTTCGGCATCGGTTTGTTCTACCATGATCAGCTGTATCTCAGTATTGTATATATTTCGTCTGTTGTAAGCTAGAAATAGGAAAATTTTAAATAAATACACAAATAGAGATACGTTGCTGAGGTTGCTCATCATTCTTCAATTATTGGCCATCTATGGGTGGGGGACTGAGTGGCGTTAGTTCTACCCCCTAAGAACAGCGAAAGAAAGATACTTCCTCTGCCGCGTGATTTGTGTTATGAACAGCGACTGTCTCTGTGTCGAAATGAATACAAGTACGAGTACAATACATATTTCGTAACCAAGACCAACCCCAAAAGCAACATTTATCTATAATATGAGACAAGCAAACTTTTTCGAATCGGCATTCGCAATATTACTATTGTTAACCTCAAGGGTTTGTACGATAGTTGCCGCCCGTAACATGAATCCTAGATCAACAACAAGTCATCATCGTCATTACGATACCACTCGTCGTACACTACACTATGAAATAGATCCAGATAGTGATGATATCTCATCGCCATTTAATGGTTCAGGGAGAGAGTTCAATCTATTCATTCGTCGAGGAGGATCATCATCATCGTCCTCAGATAACATTTCCACCGAACTTGGAGGGTCACCAACTCTCAGTACAAGATTGAGCCCCGTGTCAACCAACTCTGCTTCCAACAACAATAGTAGTAGTAATAATAGTAATAGCCGCAATGGAATCAAATCAAGATATGACAGCATGAGAAAGAATAGAAGATCCAATCGTT
>Ga0213868_10003236_pt1 | contig 15250 bp, 14 predicted proteins | sample PICome_9_FD_160087 | JGI IMG/M metagenome (GOLD analysis project Ga0213868, IMG submission 160087) | Coastal seawater microbial communities near Pivers Island, North Carolina, United States - PICO127 | ecosystem: Environmental > Aquatic > Marine > Coastal | place: USA: North Carolina...
TTTACGGCATTCTAGCCGGAAAAAAAGTAGTGGTTATGCAAGGGCGTTTTCATGTATATGAAGGTTACACATTACAAGATGTTACGTTTCCTGTTAGAATTATGGAAAAATTAGGCATCAAAACACTATTAGTTTCCAATGCAGCTGGAGCGATAAATTTAGATTTCAAAAAAGGTGAAATTATGCTAATTGATGATCATATTAATTTGCAAGGCAGCTCTCCGTTAGCCTTTAAAGGTGTCGAAAAATTAGGCGAACGCTTTACAGATATGAGTGCACCATACAATTTAGAAATCAATAAAAAAATCGAAGCTATTGCAAAAGCAAATAATATTAAATTGCACAAAGGTGTTTATGCCTCTGTTGTCGGACCTCAGCTAGAAACACGTGCTGAATATCGCATGCTAAAAATCATTGGCTCCGATGCCGTAGGTATGAGTACAGTACCAGAAGTTATTGTTGCCAATCATTTGAATTTAAAAGTAGCAGCCATATCTGTATTAACAGACGAATGTGACCCGGACAACCTAAAACCTGTCAACATAACTGAAATTATAGCAATGGCTGGCAAAGCAGAACCAAATATGATTACCCTTTTTAAAGAATTAATAAAAACGTTAAAAGAAAGTGATATATGAGCTATTTAGAAGCAACAAACGATTTATATAAAGAAGCAGCATTAACTCCAGATGTAGGGCTATGTTGTACAACAAACCCTATTTGGGAATTACCTGGATTAAAAATCCCTAGAATCATGCAAGAGATGAATTATGGGTGTGGAAGCACAGTAAACGCTCGTGATTTGACTAATAACCCAAAAATGCTTTATGTTGGTGTGGGAGGTGGCATGGAATTATTGCAGTTCTCATATTTTAACCGTCAAAAAGGCGGCGTGATTGGTGTAGATGTTGTTGATGAAATGTTAGAAGCTTCCAGAAAAAACTTCATTGAAGCCGAAACTCAAAACGACTGGTTTAAAAGTGAATTCGTAGAACTTAAAAAAGGCGATGCATTAAACCTTCCGGTTGAAGATAATTCCATTGATGTTGCGGCACAAAATTGCTTATTTAATATTTTTAAAGCCGAAGATTTAAAGAAAGCTATTGATGAGATGTATCGTGTTTTAAAACCTCATGGTCGCTTGGTGATGAGTGACCCAACTTGTGAGCAACCCATGAACGATACACTAAGAAATGACGACAGATTACGTGCATTGTGCCTCAGTGGAAGTTTACCTATTGCAGAATATGTAAAAGCATTAACCGATGCAGGTTTTGGGACCATTGAGATTAGAGCAAGAAAACCTTACCGCATTCTTGACCCTAAAAATTACCCAACCGAAGAGCTGATTTATATTGAATCGATTGAAGTTGCTGCAATAAAAGACCCAATGCCTGAAGATGGTCCGTGTATATTTACTGGGAAAGCCGCCATTTATTATGGTGAAGAACCCTATTTTGATGACAAAAAAGGGCACATCTTACTTAAAAATCAACCTATTGCGATTTGTGATAAAACCGCAGGAGCATTGGCTGATTTAGGAAGAGACGATATTTTTATCAGTGAGTCTACCTACCATTATGATGGTGGCGGATGCTGCTAAGTATTAATCCTCTTTTAAAAAAAACATTATTTTTAGAACGTGGAAAAATACTTAGACATCATAAAAAACTCCTATTCCGGTTATTGGAATTATCTTAAAAATGAGCTAATAAATATTAACCATTGGGACAACTATTTTTATGGACTTATAGTGATTTCAATAGCCGTATGGCTTCTAGAAATTGCTTTTCCATGGAGAAAAGGTCAAGCTATTTTTAGAAAAGATTTTTGGTTGGATACATTTTACATGTTCTTCAATTTTTTCTTACTTAATCTAATTGTTCTAATTGCACTTTCTAATACAGCAGCAGAATTTTTTAATGACACTCTAAGTACAGTTGGTTTATCACTCTCAAGTTTTCAGATTTTTGATTCTAATGATTTACCAAAATGGCTGGGTTTACTTATATTTTTCTTAGTTAATGATTTTGTGCAATGGAATACGCATAGACTTTTACATCGAGTGCCATTTTTATGGAATTTTCATAAAGTCCACCATTCTGTAAAAGAAATGGGGTTTGCTGCACATTTACGTTACCATTGGATGGAACCTGTCATTTATAATTCTATAAAGTATATTCCTTTAGCAATTATAGCCAATTACAGCGCTCAAGATGTTGCTATCGTTTATTTCTTTACAATAGTTATTGGACACCTTAACCATGCTAACTTGGGCTGGGATTATGGAATATTAAAATATATTTTCAATAATCCCAAAATGCACATTTGGCATCATGCCAAAGAATTGCCAAAGCATATTAGGTATGGTGTTAATTTTGGACTTACTTTAAGTCTATGGGATTATCTTTTTAAGACTAATTATGTTCCGCATGACGGAAAGGATATCGAATTAGGCTTTGAAGGCGATGATAAATTTCCAAAAGATTTTTTTGGTCAAGAATTATATCCACTAAACAAGAAATGAAACAAATAACAGGTCTTTTATTTTTGGTTTTAATAACTGCTTGCAGTGGTAGTAAAAAAGCTATTGAAATTTCTAAGTCTAACGAAAAAACTGAGAAAGAAGTTGTTAAAAAATCTGAAGTTGAGATTACACCAAAAATATCTTTCGAAACAGGCGAAATAATTGATATACCTGATAATTATAATCCTAACCAGATAATAAAAAAGGATTCATCAAGGTTTCATCAAGATTTGAAAAAGCATGAGAGATCTTTACATTTTTTATTTGACGAATTACTTAAAAAGTATGTTTCTGATAACGGTAATGTAGATTATGAAGGGTTTAAAAATTCACGTGAAAAACTGCTAGGTTACATAAGTATACTTCAAATGGTATATCCAAAATTAGATAGTCTAAAACCAAATAAAGAACATAAACTAGCTTATTGGATTAACGCCTATAATGCATTAACTATTGATTTAATTCTCAGAAATTATCCAATAAAAAGTATAAAAGACATTGATAAACCTTGGGACCAACGTCTCTGGAAGTTTGGTGATAAATGGCTAAATCTTAATGATATTGAGCATCAAATTCTTCGTAAAATGGATGAACCAAGAATTCATTTCGCTATTGTTTGTGCATCATTTTCTTGTCCTAAGCTAAAGAATAAAGTATATACCGCTTCAGACATAGATGCGCAATTAACCAAAGCCACAAAGGAATTTTTGACAGATAATAAGCATAATAATATCTCAGAAAATAATATCAAGCTTTCTAAAATATTTAAGTGGTTCGCCAAAGACTTTAAAACCAATGGCAGCTTGATTGATTTCTTAAATAAGTATACTGAAATTGTAATTTCATCTAAAGCAAAAAAATCTTTTAAAGACTATAATTGGGATTTGAATGATTAAAAACCAATATTACTTTTCTGTTTAAGCAATATGATTAGCATAATAATCCCTGTTTTAAATGAAGTCAAAACTATTGAAGAATTACTATTTCATTTAGTGGATTGTGCTGACTTAAAAAACATTAATGAAATTATAGTTGTTGATGGAGGAAGTACTGATGGCACAAAAAACATCATTCAAAGTTTAGATTTAAAAATCAAATTACTTAATTCAGAAAAAGGTCGTGCCAAACAGATGAATACTGGCTCAAGTATTGCTACTGGTGATATCTTATACTTTTTACATGCAGACTCTTTTCCTCCTTTAAATTATGATACACACATAATAAATGAAGTCAAAAAAGGAAATAACGCAGGTTGTTTTAGACTTCAGTTTGATAGTAATCATTGGTGGCTAAAAATAGCGAGCTGGCTCACACAATTTAGTTGGCGTGCTTGTCGTGGTGGTGACCAAAGTCAGTTTATTACAAAAGCTTTGTTTGAAGATATTGGTGGTTTTGATGAAACCTATACCATTTATGAAGATAATATTTTAATAAATGAACTTTATAAACGAAATGAATTTGTAGTTATCAATAAAAAGATAAAAACCTCAGCACGACTTTACAAAAAACATGGCGTCTGGAAAATACAATATCACTTTTTGGCTATTTATTTAAAACGCTGGAACGGAGCTACTGCAGTGGAATTATATGAGTATTACAAAAAGCATATTTGATAAAACCAGTTAATTACGTTTATAATAATTTTTAAAAACAGCTTCTACAGGTTTATTTTGTGGTGTAAACATATGATTATCTTTACCTCCAACTTTATCATCTTCAACAAACCATTTCCAAACAAAACCACCAGCAAACCAATCTTCGTCCCAAAATACATCAAAAAGTGCTTGAGTTGCATTTACCTGAGCTTGCAAGTTAACACTATTCATACTACGATCGTAACTCCACGGTTGTCTACCCGTGTAATCAACACTTCGGTAACCAAACTCAGCAAATAATACTGGCTTTCCATTAGTTTTTGATACTTCTTTAATAACTGGTTTGTGTTTTTGCCAACCTTTTATACAATCTTCAATAGAAGGTGTTTTCTTATTACTTACAGGAAAATAAGCATCAATACCAATATAATCTAGTTGATTCCAGAATGGTGTTTTTCTGTACTCATTCCAGTTGGCAGCATAAGTTAAATTGCCTTTGTATGTGCTTTTTATTTGTTTGATTAATTGCGACCAATATTCAGGTCTAAATTTTACAAAAAGTTCAAGTTCAGTTCCTATACAAAAAATATCAGCGTTTACTTCTTCGGCCAATTCGGCATATTCCATGATAAAACTTGTGTAAGATATTTCTAGTTCTTCCCAAGTCTCTTCAGATTTCATCATAATCTCGCCCGTAAATTGACCACGACTAACCCAAATTTGAGGTTTTATCATTACACTGATATCCTCTTTACTTAACTCTTCAATATATTGCTTAGCACCAGCTCTAGTTTCTCCAAACCACTGCCTATCTGTGTTATGAATAATTTTAGGATTATCTAAATTTCTTATAAATCCAAATGGCATTATTGCAGCATAATTAGCATTAATCTCGACTACAGGTGACACATTTGTACTATCGACACTATCTCTCGCCGCAACAAAACTAACACCGTTGATTTTTTTTACTGCTCTTGGACTCATTGAACAACTCAATAAAACACAGAATAAAAGACAATGTATATAGAATTTCATATTTTAAAATTAAATAAATTTAAACTTGTACATATAGGTTTAACATAACCTTCCGATAATAATATAATTTAAAACACTTCTAAATAGATAGTTTCAATTAAGTTATTACCTTTAAATACGACTTAGTACTAACTAACTAACTAAAAGTCAATAATTACAAATCAAATGGATCACATCGTTATTATAGGTAATGGTATTTCTGGTGTTACTACAGCACGTCATATCAGAAAATTATCTGATAAAAAAATTACCATTATCTCTGCTGAAACAGATTATTTCTTTTCCAGAACAGCACTTATGTACATATACATGGGACACATGAAGTTTGAACACACACAACCTTACGAAAACTGGTTTTGGGAGAAAAACAGAATAGAGTTGAAAAAAGGATATGTAAAAACAGTTGAAACGAAGTCAAAATCTCTTCATTTTGCCGATGGAGATACTTTGCAATATGATAAATTAGTAATAGCTACAGGAAGTAAACCTAATAAATTTGGATGGCCAGGGCAAGATTTGGATGGCGTTATGGGTATGTATCACAAACAAGATTTAGATAAGCTCGAAAAATATGCACCTAATAAGGAAACTTGTAAACGTGCTGTCATTGTTGGTGGTGGATTAATCGGAATAGAATTAGCCGAAATGCTTAACTCTAGAAGTATACCTGTAACATTCTTAGTACGTGAAAACAGTTTTTGGAATGGCGTTTTACCCTCTGGTGAAAGTGAAATGATTAATCGCCATATCAAAAATCATCACATCGATTTGCGACTTTCTACAAATCTAAAAGAAATTAAAGCTAATGAGAGCGGCCAAGTAACATCTGTGATTATTGAAGAAACTGGCGAAGAATTAGAATGCAATGTTGTTGGACTAACAGCAGGTGTTTCACCTAACATTGATTTTATAAAAGAATCTGAGATTGAAACTGGTCGCGGTGTAAAAGTAAATCGCTTCCTTGAAACCAATATAAAAGATGTATATGCCATTGGTGATTGTGCAGAACAACACCAACCTATTGGTAACAGAAGGCCTATCGAAGCAGTTTGGTATACTGGTCGTATGATGGGCGAAACTTTAGCCCAAACCATTTGCGGTAATCGTGTGGAATACAAACCTGGACATTGGTTTAACTCTGCTAAATTTATGGATATTGAGTATCAGACTTATGGTTTGGTTTTTGGAGAACGAAGTCGTCCAAATTATGAAAAACATTTTCACTGGAAACACGAAGATGATACTAAATGTATCACTATAGCTTACGACAAAAGCAATAACAAGTTTTTAGGCATCAACACATTTGGAATTCGAATGCGACACGAAGTTTTTGACCGATGGCTTACTGAAAAGCGAGATGTAGATTATGTTATGAATAATCTCTCTGAAGCTAATTTTGACCCAGAATTTTACAAACGTTTTGAAACAGATATCTTATTCGCTTATAACCAACAATTACAAATAGCCTAACCATGAGTAATAAAATAAATCATAGCATGTCTTTAGCTAAACCAGATGCTTTAGACATTACAACAAAACAAAAAGTGTCTTTGGCTACAGGAATTTTTGGACTTTTTATATTTATTTTGGCATTATTTAATACCAATTTTCCCAACAAGGGAACCTTTTTAACGTTAGCATTACTTTTAATTTCTGGTGGAATTATTGTGTATTCTAGAGAAGCATACCTCAGCAAATTAGAAGGTATAAAAAATGATGGACAATGGTTTAAATCTATTTCATCTAGAGGTGTTTGGGGTTGGGTTTTAGGACTTGTACTTACAGGGTTTTATATCGTACTCTACTTTTACCCAAAATATTTGGGTCTAGGTCAAGGTATTAATGATGCAAATGCTGGTCTAGTTGGTCTATTTGACCCATTAAGTCAACTATTATCTGGTAGAGATGCCAGTCAATGGTTTGTTTATGGAACGCTATATACCATAGCAATTTTAGCTTTTGGTTATAAATTTATACTAAAATACAAACACAATAAGTACCAACAGTTACGGACTTTTTCCGTAATGTTTTTTCAATTAGGATTTGCTTTTTTGATACCTGAATTTATGTATGTCATGAATAATGATTTACCATATTATGATCTAAAAAGTGTATGGCCACTTAACTATTATATTTTTGACGAGTGGTCTGTAAACGGATTTCTTTCTAATGGAAATATAGGTCTCGCTTTAATCTTATTTGGAATAGCTTCCATATTTGTAATTACACCAATATTAACATATAAATTTGGGAAACGTTGGTATTGTTCTTGGGTATGTGGTTGCGGCGGATTAGCCGAAACGGCTGGAGATTCTTTTAGGCATTTATCTTCTAAAAAAATGTCTGCTTGGAAATTAGAACGTTGGTTAATTCACTTAGTACTAGTTTTCTCTGTAGTTATGACTACTGCTATGGTTTATACCTATCTAGGTTATGATAAGAATGATTTTTGGTTAACAAGAGGTGTATTTATAGCAATGGTTATTGGATTCTTAACATTAGTATTTGCAGGAGTGATGTTTTTTAAAAGACAAGAACTTGGTAAAGATGCAAAATACGGAGCTATAGGTTTCTTTTCTATAATTGCTATCTTATTAATAATGCATTTTACAGGAACGACAAATCATGTGTTTTACATAAAAGGAGGAGCTTTACGTTCGGCTTATGGCATTTATATTGGTTCTATATTTTCAGGAGTTATCGGAACAGGCTTCTACCCTATTTTAGGAAGTCGCTCTTGGTGTCGTTTTGGTTGTCCGATGGCAGCCATATTAGGATTTCAACAACGTTTATTTTCGAAATTTAGAATTACCACTAATGGTGGGCAATGCATCTCGTGTGGTAACTGCTCTAACAGTTGCGAAATGGGAATCGATGTACGTCATTATGCACAAAAAGGCGAAAATATTGTACGAAGTAGCTGTGTTGGTTGTGGTATTTGCTCTGCAGTTTGTCCACGTGGTGTGTTAAAACTAGAGAATGATACTATGAAAGGGCGCATCAATCCTACTGAAGTTTTGTTAGGTAATGATGTTGACTTAATGGAACTTGTAAACCAGAAATAAGAAATTGTACTTTTGCCTTTTTAAACTTAATAAATGACAAACATAAAAGTCATCATTCCTGCCTATAACGAAGCTGATTCTATTCCACATGTTATAAAAGATATTCCAGATATTGTTGACGAGATTATTGTTGTCAGTAATAATTCTACTGACGATACTGAGGCTAATGCAAAAAATGCAGGCGCTACCGTTTTGGTTGAAAAGCGAAAAGGTTATGGTTATGCTTGTCTAAAAGGAATGGACTATATTTCTGAGCAAATTAAAAAACCAGATATTGTCGTTTTTTTAGATGGTGATTACAGCGACTACCCTGAAGAATTAACAAAAATAGTTAAACCAATAATTGAAAAAGATATCGATTTTGTGATTGGCGCTAGAGTAAAAGAATTACGTGAAGTTGGTAGTATGACTGTCCCACAGATTTTTGGTAATTGGCTAGCAACTTCACTCATGAAACTCTTTTTTAGGTCTACATTTACTGATCTTGGTCCGTTCAGAGCTATAAAGTACGATAAGCTTATTGCTTTACAGATGGAAGACAAAACATACGGCTGGACGGTAGAGATGCAACTCAAAGTATTAAAAAAGAAATATTCTTATACAGAAATACCTGTTAACTATAGAAACAGAATAGGTGTCTCAAAAGTTTCAGGTACGGTAAAAGGTGCTATATTTGCAGGCATAAAAATCCTGACTTGGATTTTTAAATATAGTTTTAAATAATGCTCTTAGAATACACCATAATCGTCATTTACACGATTGCCATCATGCTCATTTTTATGTATGCTTTGGCGCAACTAAACTTGTTATCTAACTACCTTTCTTCAAAAAAGAAAAAAGATATTTCTGAAAAATTTGACTTATCCAATCCTGATGAGGTTCCGTATGTGACCATACAGCTTCCTGTTTTTAATGAGATGTATGTTATGGACAGACTTCTGGATAATATTGCATTAATTGAATACCCAAGAGAAAAATTAGAAATCCAAGTACTTGACGATTCTACTGATGAAACTATTGAAACTACACAAAAGCATATCGAGAAATTAGCTAAGTCTGGTTTGGATATCACTCACATTACTCGTACTGATAGACAAGGCTTTAAAGCTGGTGCACTTAAAGAAGGTTTAGAAATTGCAAAAGGTGAGTTCATAGCTATTTTTGATGCTGATTTTTTACCTCAACCTAACTGGTTAAAATGTACCATACCTTATTTTAAAAATGAAAAAGTTGGTGTTGTACAAACACGTTGGGGACATATAAACCGTAATTATTCTCTACTAACAAAAATTCAGGCATTTGCATTAGATGCACATTTTACATTAGAGCAAGTAGGCCGAAATAGTAAAGGCCATTTCATCAATTTTAATGGCACTGCTGGTGTTTGGCGAAAAGACTGCATTATCGATGCTGGTAATTGGGAAGGCGACACATTAACCGAAGATTTAGATTTAAGCTACCGTGCACAATTAAAAAATTGGGAATTTAAATATTTGGAAGATGTTGAAACGCCTGCTGAATTACCTGTAGTAATAAGTGCGGCACGCTCACAACAATTTAGATGGAATAAAGGTGGGGCTGAAAACTTCAGAAAAATGCTCTGGCGTGTTGTGAGATCTAAAAATATTTCAGCAAAAACTAAGATACATGGTCTTCTTCACCTATTAAACAGCACAATGTTTTTAAGCATATTCGTGGTTGCCATTTTAAGTATACCAATGTTATATATAAAAAATGAATACTCACACCTTCGCAACTACTTTTACATCATGAGTTTCTTTGTCACTAGTACTATCATCTTTTTTGTATGTTACTGGTTTATGTACAAAAATATATACGGTAGTGGATTTAAAAAATTCTTTAGCTATGTTGGGATGTTTTTTACATTCTTCTCTATAGCTATGGGCTTTTCGTTACACAACACAATAGCCGTTTTAGAAGGACATGTTGGTAAACGTAGTGAGTTTGTAAGAACACCAAAATTTAACATAAGCACTTTAAAGGATTCATGGAAAGACAACAAATACCTTCGTAAAAAGATATCACCACATGTTATTATCGAAGGTGCTTTAATGCTATATTTTGGTTTTGGCATGTACAGTGCATTTGTTGTTGGTGACCAAGGTGGAGACTTTGGATTGTTCCCTTTTCACTTGATGCTTTTTATTGGTTTTGGCTATGTGTTTTTTAAGTCTTTGGGCTCAAAAGCATAATAATTGAGAGTTTGCATTATCTTTAATCAATGCTATTAAATCCTAGCTTATTTAAATACCATAAAACACCATTACTATGTATTTTGGTAAGTGTGATTTTGTACGTAAGTTTTGCTTATCACTTAATCCGAACAGAGGCCACAAAACTTATTTTACTATATCTATCACTATTTGTATTTGCTTATATCTTAAAGAAGTCAGCAGGTTTTAATTTTAGTATTTTGGTAGTAGCCTCCATTTTGTTGAGGTTAGTATTCTTATTTGCAATACCGAACTTATCTCAAGATTTTTATCGTTTTATTTGGGATGGGCAAATGATAATTTCGGGATTTAATCCCTATTTGACTACGCCAGATTTTCAAATGGAAATGGGCATAATTTCAAATTTCCCAAATCAGCTTGAATTGTATAATGGAATGGGGCAATTGAGCGCATCTCATTTTACAAATTATCCACCAATAAATCAATTATGTTTTGTAATTGCTAATCTTTTTCCAGGCAAAAGCATCATAAGTTCTGTTGTTGGATTAAGGCTAATAATTATAGCAGCGGATATCGGAATCTTGTATTTTGGAAAAAAGCTACTAGAAGCTTTAAAACTATCTTCAAGTCGTATATGGTGGTATATGCTAAATCCATTTATAATTATTGAATTGACCGGTAATCTTCATTTTGAAAGTGTCATGATCTTTTTTCTTATTTGGAGTTTGTACTTGTTACATTCAGGTAAATGGAAATTAGCGGCAATCATTTTTGCTTGTTCCATTTCTGTAAAGTTAATTCCGTTACTTTTTTTGCCCATATTTTACTGGTGGTTTAGTCCAAAAGAAAATAGAAACAAATGGATTCCTGAAAGAAGTACATTACTAAAACTAATAGGTTTCTATATTATCGTATTAGCAACAACTGTATTATTATTTATACCATTTTTTTCCATGGAGTTTATTAATAATTATGCTGAGACTGTTGGGCTTTGGTTTAATGATTTTGAATTCAATGCAAGCATCTATTATATAGTCAGAGAAATAGGGTATTTTATTACTGGTTATAATGAAATTGCTATCATCGGAAAAATACTACCAGCTATTTCCCTTGTGATTATTTTATGGTTTTCATTGTTAAGAAAGAATACAACTCTCCATAAATTAACAACTTCTATTGTTATTGTATTTACGTGTTATCTGTTTTTGAGCACAACGGTACATCCATGGTATTTAGGAACTTTAGTTGCCTTATGCATATTTACCAATTATAGATTTCCTTTGGTTTGGAGTTTTGCAATTATACTAAGCTACTTGGCATACTTAAGTATAGGTACGGCTGATAAATCCGAAAATTTATGGATTATAGGATTAGAATATGCTATTGTATTCTCTGCTTTTATTTGGGAAGTTATCCTAAGAAAAAAGATTTCGGTTTAACTTTTTTGATTTAGTGATAACTCAATAAAATACTATCTTTACTAACCGATAGTTTACGATAACTCATTTTAAGTTGAAACTAAGCGCAATAGGCTTTAGTTTTGATTGAAACAAAATATATACTTTATGAAAACAATGCAGACACAACAAGGCAATGTATTAAGTAAATCCTTATTTCTCATAGGTTTTATATTACTAACTACTATTTTAAGTAACCCTTTACAAGCTCAGGATAAATCTATAACTGTAAAAGGCGTCATTAATAGTGAAATCGGTCCTTTAGATGGCGTGAGTATTTATCTTAAAAACTCTAAAACCGGCACAGTTTCAAAAGCCGATGGTAGCTTTACATTTCCGTCGCAATTACAAGCAGGTGATGTTTTAATTTTTAGCTATTTGGGTTACGAAAAAAAGTCTTTAATAATAAACGTAACATCTACTTATTTAGAAATCTTAATGAAAGAGGCACCAATTGATGTTTTAAGTGCTGTAAATAGTAACAAACGTTTTAAAAGTAAGCGACTAAAAAAGAGCTAAACTATCTGAATGAAATACTTCTATTTTCTTTTAGGATTATTTTTAGCGTGTACGATACAAAGTCAAGCACAATCTTGGGACTTTGACGCTATAAGTTTTAAAAAAGCAGATAGCCTTGCCATGATTAATAAAGGTGCATCTTTAGACAATTTACCACAGTTAACATATAATCTTACCAATGGCCTTGCAACCGATGTGGAACGTTTTAGGGCTATTTATTTATGGGTTTGTACTAATGTAAAAAATGACTATAATCTTTATGCTAAAAACAAACGTAAACGCAAACGTTTCCAAGAAGACAGTCTAAAACTCGAGGCTTGGAATGAGAAATTTAAAAAACGGATTTTTAAGACTTTACTGAAGAGAAAACGGACCATTTGTACAGGTTATGCCTACATGGTAAAAACGCTAAGCAACCTGGCAAATATTGACTGTAACATTATTAACGGTTTTGGAAAAACCAGCTCCGGTAACCCTGAAGATTTACGTTACCCCAACCATAGTTGGAATGCCGTAAAACTAGACAACAAATGGTACCTCTGTGACCCAACTTGGGCTAGCGGTGTACAAAATACAAATAACGGTAGGTTTGAATTTGATTACAACGATGGTTTATTTTTAGCGTCACCACAACTTTTTGCTATCAATCATTTTCCGTTAGAGGAGCGTTGGTTTTTGCTTGATGAACCGTTACCAAATTTTACCAATTTTATGGAAGCGCCAATCGTTTATAATGAAGCCTATAAAATTCTTGCCCTACATCAGCTGCCTAAAAAACTCTACAATGAAGTCTACCGAAATAAAACTTTAAATATAACATACACTCTAAAGCCCAATATCGTACCGAAAACAGTTACACTAACTATCGATGATGGGATAAATACAAAAACAATCACACCAGACAGTGTAAGTTTTAAAGACCAAAAACTATATGTTTCTCATATTTTAAAAAAATATGGACTCTTTGATGTACACTTAACAATAGACGACCAACTTGTCGCTAGCTATGTGTATAAAGTAAAGCGGTTTAATTAACAAGAAACATATACCCATGTCGACTGTTAATTACGCCTCCCAAATTAATCGTATATTTAGTAAAGTCTACGAGAACTCCTCACGAAACTACACTAACAAAGTGTATAGGAAATGAGGCGCAATTATAGCTTCCCGTGAGGCGCGTCTCACTCGCCATAAATAGTGGGTATTGGTAAGTAATTCAGAAAATCTAACAATAATGAAAGTTACAGCTGAAAAAAATGAAAAAGTCGGCAATATGATTTTTGCATCTATTTATCCGCATTATTGGAATAGGTTAAAAAAGCATGGTAGAACAAAAGAAGAATTTCACCAAGTCCTAGAATGGTTAACTGGTTTTGATGAAGATATGTTACAAACACTTATTGCAGATAAAGTAACATTTAAAACGTTTTTTGAAAAAGCTAAAATTAATCCCAATGCGCACCTGATTAAAGGAGTTGTATGTGGTTACAGAATTGAAGAAATAGAAGATAAATTTGAAGTCTACAAACAATGTAGACGTATGGAAAAGCTTATTGACGAATTAGCGAAAGGTCGTAAAATGGAAAAAATTTTACGTGTCCCAAAGTAATAAACAATAGTATTGACTGATTGTATTATTAATTGCTTAAACTAGGCCACTAATCTCTCAAGGAGATTTTTTCTAAGAGCATTAAGTCCTTCTGCCCTGATATACATCTTTTATATAATAACGACAAACACTGAGTATTTTTGGTGCATGTAACTCATACAATACATGCTGCGCTTCGCGATTATTTTTCGCAGCTTTGGCTATGAGTTTTTTTTCGTTATTGTGAAGTTGAATGACTTTCATTCTTTTTTATTGGTGATGATTTACACTTCTATTTATAAAGACGCAAATAGTATAGAAGTGGTTGCCTGAAAGTTGAAATTATTTTTAAGATACCTGAGAACATTAATAAAATTGATACTTTCAGTAAAAAAATTATTTTTTTCTTTTTATAACGTAGTTGACCATTAATATTAATGAAGCTTTAAATTCAGATTCGGGATAGTCAACTAATAAAGTCAAAGCCTCTTTTTGAAAAGCTTTCATTTTAGTCTCAGCATATTCTAAGCCACCTTTATCTATAACAAAAGTGATGACTTCTTTGACGCGTTTTTTGTCCTTGTTGTGTTTTTTGATTGAGTTAATTAACCAAGACTTTTCTTTTTTTGTTGAGTTATTAAGTGCATAAATCAAAGGCAGTGTCATTTTCTGCTCTTTAATATCGATACCTATTGGCTTACCAATTTTAGTTTCTCCATAATCAAACAAATCGTCTTTAATCTGAAATGCCATTCCGATAAGCTCTCCAAACTTTCGCATTTTCTCGATATCCGCAGAATTTGGTCTTACCGAAGACGCGCCTAAACTGCAACACGCTGCGATTAGCGTTGCTGTTTTTTGGCGGATGATTTCGTAATATACATCTTCCGTAATGTCTAATTGACGTGCTTTTTCAATTTGTAATAATTCGCCTTCGGACATTTCACGAACGGCGACCGATATAATTTTTAAGAGGTCAAAATCATTATTATCAATAGATAACAAAAGTCCTTTTGATAATAAATAATCCCCAATAAGAACAGCGATTTTATTTTTCCAGAGTGCGTTTATTGAAAAGAAACCACGACGGCGGTTACTATCGTCTACAATATCGTCATGAACAAGTGTAGCTGTGTGTATTAATTCGATAACAGAAGCTCCGCGATAGGTGCGCTCACTAACCTCGCCATTATTCATCATTTTGGCAACCAAAAACACAAACATTGGCCGCATTTGTTTCCCTTTACGGTTAACAATGTAGTGTGTAAT
>Ga0213868_10003237_pt1 | contig 15249 bp, 11 predicted proteins | sample PICome_9_FD_160087 | JGI IMG/M metagenome (GOLD analysis project Ga0213868, IMG submission 160087) | Coastal seawater microbial communities near Pivers Island, North Carolina, United States - PICO127 | ecosystem: Environmental > Aquatic > Marine > Coastal | place: USA: North Carolina...
ACGGCCTGCGTTTGAACCCCGGCAACATCCGCAAGCCGGAACACATCAAGACCGTGGCAGCTGAAGCCAAGGACCGGAACCTCCCAATTCGCATCGGTGTCAACGCCGGTTCGCTCGACCCGAAACTTTACGAGAAGTACGGTGCTGCTACGCCTGAGGCGATGGTCGAGTCGGCTATGACCGAAATTGCCTACTTTGACGAAGTCGGTTTCGACCTCATTAAGATCTCGGTCAAAGCATCGAGCGTGCCGTTAATGGTTGACGCGTATCGCATGCTGTCCGAGGTCACTGACCATCCGCTTCACCTGGGCGTCACCGAAGCCGGTCCGCCGCCAGCAGGCTTGATTAAGGCCACAGCGGGTATGGCCACCCTGCTGCTCGAAGGCATCGGCGACACGATCCGCTACTCGCTCACTGCGGACCCGGTCCAAGAAGCTAAAGCTGGTCGTCAGCTCCTCGAAGCCCTGGGTCTGCGTGAACGTAAAAACATTGACCTCATTGCCTGCCCGTCGTGCGGTCGCGCCGAAGTCGACGTCATCAAGGTAGCCAACGAGGCAATGGAGGCGTTCGGTGAGCGCAAGCTACCGCTCCAAGTCGCCGTGATGGGTTGCGTCGTGAACGGCCCGGGCGAGGCGCGCGACGCCGACATTGGAATCGCAGCAGGGAATAAGCGCGGTCATCTTTTCATCAAAGGCCAGAACGTGGCAGTCGTGCCCGAAGATGAGATGGTTGATCAGCTTGTCGACTGGGCAGAGTTCATCAACGAGCAAGGCATCGATGCCGCACTTGAGCGTGCTGACTTAGACAAAGCGCGTCGTGAAGCAGAAAAAGATCGGGCAAAGCTGCTCGCAGACAAGGGTGACGACGCCAATGCCGCTGAAGAAAAAATCGTCGAAATCCGCAGGAAGACCTGAACCCGCTCGATCAAGGTGACATCGTTCAGATCGAGGTGACAACAAACGTGTCCGCAGATGCGACGAATTGGGTGTTCGGGGCCAAGTAAAGCTGGTCGCCGGCAACGGAGAGAGCGAGTTCGTGGCCCGTGGAGGTGTGATTTTCCCCAGTATTGAGCCAAATTAACTGCACTTCTGCCTCTGGGAGTTTGTATCGGCCGTTGATCACACGCATGACCGGTTCGACCAGTGGCGTTGAATCAACCACACTGAGGAGCAGATCGATGTCGACATGCTTGCCGGTGAGACCGCCGCGAACCACGTTGTCGCTTGCTTGCATCAACTCGATGCCAGACCCGCTCAGGTAGCCGTGCAGGTTCCCCGCGGTGAGGTGTAAAGCTTCGCCGGGCAGAAGCGACACGTGATTGAGGAGCAGGGTCACGGCCACGCTTGGGTCTCTGGGGTACATGGTGTCCAGTCGCTGCACCCACCTCGCTTCGGGGCGATTGCTTGACGCGCACGCCTTCACAGCTGAAGCTGCGTCCAGATCGCCGTGGTAGAGGCGCTCCATTGCCACTCCTGCACCTTCTGCTTCCACCACGTCGGCAAGATCGTCAGCAGTGATTGCCCGCAGCAGCTCGACGGTCCGGGCTTCGGGTCTGACTCCACACAACGCCTCAAATGGAGTGAGCGCGACAAGGAGCTCGGGTTTCGCATGAGGGTCGGCAAACACGCCTCTGTCGAATCCCTTGCGTGCTTGTGAGGTGGTGGGATGCGCTTGCAGCGAGAGCGGTTCGGCTGCGCTCAGGACTTTTAAAAGATATGGCAGCTCCCCGGTGAGGTTGGCCAGCGGTGTTCCATCAGCCAGGTACGTGGGGCCATTGGGGTGCGTGCCGAGCCATAACTCAGCCCATGGTTGGCCGTCGGGTGTGACCCCAAGAAATTGTGGCAAAAAGTGCCTGTCGCCCCAGGCGTAGTGTTGCACGAACCCTTTGACTGGGCGCCCCGAGGTCACAGGTTCAGCTCTGCGGCGCGGGCAAGAACACCGGCGCGCTCAGCGCCAACGGTCGTGCTGTCGCCGTGGCCGGTGTGGACGACGGTGTGGTCAGGGAGTTTTAGCAACACGTTGCGGATTGTCACAAGTATGGTCGGCTCGTCTGAATAGGCCCGACCGGTGGCGCCAGGCCCGCCGCAGAAAAGTGTGTCGCCGCTGATAACGGCGCCGCTTGCAACGTCGTGGAAGCAGCAGCACCCCGGGGAATGACCGGGCGTGTGCAAGATATTGAGCTGGTGACCACCGGCGTTGATCGTTCGGCCCGGCTCGATTGGGCCATCGAAGTTGTGGTCGGGGTGCACGACATCCCAAAGGAACCGGTCGAACTCGTGGAGCAAGATCGGCGCATCGACTGCCTCGCGTAGTGCTACTGCGGCGTTAATGTGGTCATTGTGGCCATGAGTTAACACGATGCCGGTGACGTTGCGGCCGTTAACCGCTTTGAGGATCGGCTCATGGTCGTGCGCGGCGTCAAAGATTACGACTTCCTTGTCATCGCCGACCAACCAGATGTTGTTGGTGACCTCCCATTCGCCGCCGTCGAGGGCGAAGATGCCGTCGGTGGTGACCAGCTCGATCGTCACAGCACCACCACAGAACGGAGCACATCGCCTCGCTCCATCTTATGAAATGCCTCTTCGACGCCGTCAAGTTTGATGGTTTCCGAGACGAAACCGCCGAGGTCAAGCCGTCCCTGTAGGTACAGATCGATAAGCATCGGGAAGTCCCGCTCAGGCAAGCAGTCGCCGTACCAAGACGACTTCAGTGCGCCACCACGGCCAAAGATGTCAATGTACGGCAGCTCGATGGTCATCTCGGGACTCGGCACGCCAACGAGCACGACGGTGCCAGCAAGATCGCGAGCCTCAAAGCACTGCATGTACACCTCGGGATGACCGATTGCCTCGATGCACAAATCGGCACCATTGCCGTCGGTCACGGACCGGATGAACTCGACCGGGTCGGCGTTCTTTGAATTGACCACGTGAGTTGCCCCGAACTGCTGAGCCCACTCGAGCTTACGGTCGTCAATGTCGATGGCAATAATTTTTGACGCCCCAGCGAGTCTGGCGCCAGCTATCGCAGCGTCGCCGACGCCACCGCAGCCGAAGACGGCAACGCTTTGCCCGCGAGAAACTCCGCCCGTATTGATCGCTGCGCCGATACCAGCCATGACTCCACATCCGAGCAGTCCGGCGACCGTGGCTGGGGCCTCAGGATTCACCTTGGTGCACTGGCCGGAATGGACGAGCGTCTTTTCGCAGAAGGCGCCGATGCCGAGAGCAGGTGACAGCTCCGTTCCGTCGGTCAGCGTCATTTTTTGCTGGGCGTTGTGCGTGTTGAAGCAGTACTGCGCCTGTCCTCGCTTGCATGCCCGGCAGCTACCGCACACGGCACGCCAGTTAAGAATCACAAAATCGCCAGGAATGACGTTGGTGACACCGTCACCGACTGCCTCGACGAGACCCGCTGCCTCATGCCCGAGCAGAAAAGGGAACTCATCGTTGATACCACCTTCGCGATAGTGGAGGTCGGTGTGGCAGACACCGCAAGCCTGAATGGCGACGACGGCTTCACCGGGACCGGGATCTGGGACGACGATGGTTTCGAGAGTGACTGGCTCGCCTTTAGCTGTGGCGATGATTCCCCGTACCTCTTGGCTCATGGCGCAGACGGTAGCGCAGTGCACCCAGCCGAGCTGGAACGGCAACCGATCTGCCTTCGTTGGCGTTGGACCGAGCAACGACAATCCTTCCTCTCCAAGAACTACGACCACCACCTTTGGGCACTGGGAACAGCCCGGTCCTCCCAAAGTCTGAGAACCCTCTGAGCAACTGACCGTAGAAGGTGTGGCGACGGCTTCAGAACGAGGAGTACTGCTCTCTGCCTGCCGTGAAGATCGATAAGCGCTTCGGGAACACTGCAGCCGGCAGCCCGCCTGCGGATGACGGTGTCATCCAAATGGTCAACGCCCGGTCGGCGCCGTCGGGCTTGGCCTGCTGAACTGGATCTTCAGAACAATCTGAGTTCATCGGGTTTCATGCCGCGCAGCTCGTCGTAGTCGACTTCGACCCAAGTAAAGCCACGTGATTCGGCAAGTACCTTCGCCTGTGGCTTGACGACCTGAGCGACGAATACCCCGCGAATGTTGCCAAGCGAGGAGTCGAGCTTCAAGCGCTCGATATAGCGAGTGAGTTGCTCGACACCGTCGATCTCCCCACGTCTCTTGACCTCGACGGCCACGACCATGTCGGCCTCGTCGCGGCAGACGAGATCGATTGGTCCAATAGCGGTGGGATACTCGCGTCGGACGAGGGTGAGCCCGTCCTCAATGGCTTCGGGACTCGCTGCTAGTAACTCCTGGAGGTGTGCCTCAACACCGTCTTTCTGGAGGCCTGGATCTGTGCCGAGTTCGTGGTCGGAATCACTGAGCACTTCGTGGAGCGTGATTGTCAGAGTTTCCTTTTTTGGATTTGTGACAATCCAACGGTGACAACCAGCTGATTCGTCGTGTTCTTCGACCACCTTGTTGGGCGCGTTCATCCAATTCAGGGGTTTGTAAGCGCCACCGTCAGCATGAATGGCGACGCACCCGTCAGCCTTCACCATGATTAAGCGATTGGCCTCAGGGAGGTGGGCAGCCAACTTGCCTGCATAATCAACAGAACAGCGGGCAATGACCAAACGCACGGAATCCGACGCTACCGCAATGATCAGCGAGTCGATTCGACGTGGGCCTGCATGCGTCTTTGGATAAGCGCCCGTCGTTCTTGCAGTTCTTTGTAGGTGATCGAATTCACGTCAGCTTCGAGGCCCATGCTCGCTTTAACACCACCGAGGTCGAACTCGACAGCGGACGGGTCAACACCAAGCTCACGGCCCAGCCGTTCTCCGTGCTTCTGCGCAAAAAGCAGAGAAATGTTTGCTACCTCGCTGAGTAGGTCAATTTCGGGTGCGAGTCGCGCGATTGCGCCGTCGAGAAACACGAGGTTCTTGACGTAAAGCATCAACTCCTTGGGAAGTTTTGCGCCGTACCCGAGCAAGGCTTGGACAATTCGTTGGACCTCAGTAACCATTTCTTCACCGGTCAACGTGGTCGGATCAATGACGTCTTGGTCGAGTCGCAGATCAGAGATGACCGCATCAAGATCGGCGTCGGCCGGCAGCGCGCCGAGATCGCGCAGCGCAGCCATTTGGCCTTTGACGTCATTGGTGGTCGCACCCAACATCAGCCGTAAGAAGGCATTGCGACGCGGACCGCTCAGGCGGCCGACGATGCCGTAGTCGAGCAGAGCAGTTCGACCGTCTTCGAGTACAAAGAGGTTGCCGCCGTGGAGGTCGCCGTGAAAGATGCCCTCCACTACGGCCCCTTCCATGAATGCGACCATGGCAGTGCGCACTACGTCTTCGGTGTCGATGCCGGCATCTTGCATGCCGACGACGTCGTCAAAGTTGAAGCCGTACACCCGCTCCATCACGAGCACCCGACGCGTCACCAACTTCGGGTGAGGCCGAGGGACGACGTAGCGATCCTGCTCAAGATCGTGCAGCATTGCCGCCACATCGAGCATGTTGGCAGCCTCCATGCGGAAGTCGAGTTCCTCGACGATCGTCTCGGCGAAAAGATCAACGAGCGACGGAGGGTTAGCAAGGGCTGCGATTGGGATGCGGCCGACAAGGTGAGGCGCCAGCCAAGCCATAACACGGAGATCTTTACGCACGAATTGCGAAACTGATGGACGCTGGACCTTGACGACAACGTTTTCGCCGGAGAGCAGCGTTGCTCCATGGACCTGCGCGATCGACGCTGCTGCCAGAGCAGTTTTGTCAAACGACGAAAAAACATCTTCAAGTCGAGCGCCAAGATCTTCTTCAACCGTACGCCGGACGACGTCAAAGGGCTCGGCAGGGACCTGATCACGACATTTCTTGAACTGCTCAACTAATTCCGCAGGAAAAAGCCCTTCGCCGGACGAAATGATTTGGCCAAGTTTGATGTACGTCGGCCCAAGCCGTTCAGCCGCCTCCCGGAGACGCTGGGAAATGGCCGCTCGGCTCGCCTCTGGCGTACCGAAAGCACCACGGCGTTTCTGGATCAGCCATGGAACCACAGCGCGACCGAGCCGCGACGATACCGTCAGCACTCGCGACCCCGGTGGCAATCTTGAGGGCCTCGTCAGCCGCGGAACATCGGCCTGTGCAGATTCCCGAAGTGTTGCAGCAAGGCCAAGCCAGCGGACATCGTCGCGCTGAAGGTCCCACGGACCGGCCTCGGTGAACGCCGCCCAAGCCCGATCGGCGCTGGCAGTGTGAGCGCTAGTGGAGCTGGAGGCCGTTGCCATGCTCTCAAGGATGCCGGAAACCTGCGGGATGAGCATCGCTGAGGTTTCTGGAATCTTGAGTCAAGTGACACGTCTATCGTGCCGAAACAATTACATGAGCGCAATTTTCTTTACCGCCGCCGAAGTATGTGTGCTATCCGGCTTCGCTGCGAGGCTCTGTAGTAAACGAGCGGTTCTACGCTCAGCGATTGCCCGAGTCCACGACTGATTGCAGCCTGCTGCCGTGCAGCTGTCAACATTGGGAATGGCAGAACGCCCTTTCAACGTGCTCGGTATTCAGCAGATCGCAATCGGAGGTCTAGATAAATCGGCACTGTCCGGTTTGTGGTCTGATCTATTCGGCGTCACCAAAGTGGGTGACTACGTGAGTGAGTCCGAAAATGTGGACGAAGACATTCTCGAGCTGGGGAGCGGCCCGCGTGCAGTGGAGATTGATCTGATGCAACCTCTTAACCCAGATGCGTCACCGAGGGTGCATGTTCCTGCGCTCAATCATGTTGGCCTCTGGATTGACGATCTCGAAGCTGCCGTTGCCTGGCTGGGCGAGCAGGGTATGAGATTTACGCCTGGCGGGATCCGCAAGGGGGCGTCCGGCCACGACGTGTGTTTCATCCACCCGAAGGGCAACGAAGCCACACCGCGGTCAGGTGAGGGTGTGTTGATCGAGTTGGTTCAGGCACCGTCTGATGTGATTGCCGCGCTGTCATCTTGAGCCGCAGGCGATGGTGTTACTTGTGCTGGCCGTCGACATGTTCTTGAGCGTGAGCTGAACGCAAGGCCCCATCCCAGTGAGGGTCGGTGGCCGCAAGAACCATGGCCAGAACACTGCCGACGCCGTGACATCGATGATGACAAAGTTGACGGCGCAAAAATGGCCAGCAGGGGCCTGAAATAAGACAAAGAATGCACCCAGCAACGATGCCCCAATCTTGCCGCGAACAGCTCAGACGAGCCCGCCGAGTGCCAATGTCATTCCGTCGAACAACCGACGACAAGAGAATCCCTGGGACCGCTATCCGATGTGATCTTTCTCTGAGTGCCCTCTGATCGGCCCCTTGCTTTAGACGGCGTCATTGTCATCGTGTGTGCCGCTGACGACGGGTTCGACGCCACAATGCAAGCAGTTGGGCAACTGTCTCGAGTCGGAACAGCGCTTAGAGCGAGAAATTCGGGGGACGCTTCTCGCGCAACGCCGCAATTCCCTCGGCATATTCGGCGGTTCCCATCGCAACGTCGAGGAGATGAATCGACTCCTTGACTGACCCGGCCGGGTCGTGACGCAGGACATCATTAGCAATCTGTTGTTTAGTGGTTGCTACAGCGAGAGGTCCGGTTGAAGCTGCGAGATCACAGGCGTACTGCTGGGCAGCAGCGAGCGAAGCGTCACCGTCGGCTTCGACGCCGTTCCAGAGACCCCAATCAGCAGTGTCAGCCACTGTCACGATGCGCCCTGAAAGCAGTAGATCAGTGGCGCGAGCCACGCCGATGAGCCGCGGAAGCGTCCAACTCATGCCGTACTCGGCAGGAAGCCCAAGTTTGGGTGCAGCGGTGGTGAGTTTCGCAGCTGCGGCACCAAAACGCAGGTCGGAAAAAAGAGCGAGCGCCAAGCCGACTCCCGCGCAGGCTCCGTTGACAGCTGCGATGATCGGCAGCCGGTAGCCCAGCTGCCAAGCGAAATCGGCGTCGAGTCGGTCTCCTCCCCCTGGCTGAGCGACTTCTGATGGTAGCCCGGTGTCGTAACCGCCTTTATCGACGTGGCCTGCCAAGGCCTCGGAATCGCCGCCAACGCAGAAGGCCGGGGGAGTGCCGGTAACGACGACGGCGCGGAGGTCATTGCGATGTTCAAGGTCAGCCATCACCTGGCGGTACTCGCCGTGCATCTTGCCCGTCCAGGCGTTATGGCGATGAGGACGATGCAACCACACGGTTGCGACCGGGCCGTCCACCTCCCAGCGGACCGCCGTTGCCCTACCAGCGGTTGGCAGGCCAGCGGTTGACGGAGTGGCTGGTGAGACGCTCGGCAAGTTATTCACCCCCAGATCGCTTTCAGGACGCCCTCTGCCAACTCGGGGCGGCACACGAAGAAGTCGGGCAACCAGGGGTCGCGCTCGTTGTAGACAAGCGGTGAACCGTCGACTCGGCTCGCGTGGAATCCTGCAGCCATTGCGACGGCTGCCGGAGCGGCGGAATCCCACTGATACATCCCGCCATCATGCACGTAAATGTCGGCTTCTCCCATCACGACAGCCATGGCCTTGGCTCCCGCAGATCCGAGTCGTACCGCATCGCAGCCGAGGCCTTCGGCCACAAGCACCGCCGCATACGGGGCGCGGCTGCGTGACGTGATAAGCCGCGGGCGGTCTCGGGCCTGCTTCGGCATCGGAGCGGGTGGGTCGGTGGAAAAGACCAGGTCGACGGCCGGCAGGCTGACCGCCGCAGCGCCGAAGTTGGTTCGTTCCCAAAGGGCAACATGAACAGCCCAGTCGTGGCGGCCCGACTCGCCGTACTCGCGTGTGCCGTCGAGTGGATCGATGATCCACACTCGATCGGCTTCGTGCCTGCGAACGTCCTCGCGCCCCTCTTCTGACAGCACTGCATCATCGGCGCGGTGCGTGTGTAGTTCGCCCGCAAGGTATTGCTGAGCAGCAGCATCACCAGCATCCCGCACGTCCCAAATTGAGGCACCCGCAGCGAACATTTTAGCGCGAAGCGCGACCAGCAGTTCGCCAGCTTCGACAGCGAGCCGGGTCGCCAACTGAGCATCCGTCTCGGTGACGGCTGGGGCGCTTGGCATTGAAGCATTCTGACTGGTCCGTGTGACTCTCACACCATCGCAAACGGGTGAGCAGAATGACAAGGAACTGCAGTGTCGTCTTCGGAAAGAGCTGCGAGCCGCCCGCAGCCTTCAAGTGGGGCTTCTTTCCCAATGGTTGATGACATATTCTGACGTGGGTGGACGGCCTTCGACCGAGCAACGGCACCGGGCTAATGACCTGGAGGTTGACGGTGAGGCGACTGCGTCCGTGAAAAGATGGGCGCGCAAGATCCGATACGGCCCAAGCCGGCATCAGGTTGGGGTGTATCGTCCACCAAAGCGAGGACAACCTGGCCGTCCAGCATTTCCAACAATCGTGCTCCTGCATGGTGGATCGTGGAGTTGGCCATACAACCGGTGGGTGATGTGCTTACTTGCACGTGACGTTACTCGTCGGGGCTGGGGGCTGTTCAACGTCGACTATCGCCGCGTGGGCCACCTCGGAGGCGGGGGCGGCTGGCCCGAGACCTTCGACGACGCCCGGACGGCCATCGAATTGATTACAAATGACAAATTGGGCACGAATGTTGACCCAGACCGTGTCGTAGTCGTCGGGCATTCCGCAGGAGGCCACCTGGCCCTCATCGGCTCGGCGACCGCAAACGTTTCTCCGGCGCTCGCCGTGTCGATGGCTGGCCCCACTGATCTCGAACGCATGTGGTCGAAAGGGTTCCAGCCGGTCCGGGACCTCACCGCTCGCGCTCCCGAATCCAGCCGTTGGTCAACTACTTCACCAATCCACATGCTTCCGCTCGGTACACCGATCCTCTGCGTTCACGGCGAGGCCGACACTACGGTGCACCCAAGTCACTCGACTGTCTTCGTTGAGGCAGCGCGCTCCGCAGGCGATACAGCGGATTTGGTGCTGGTGCCGGGCGAAACGCATAAGACCGCCCTGAAGCCAACTTCGGCGATTTGGGCAGCGGTAGTTCACGCGATCCTCGATCGGTTCGGACTAAATACTCACGTTTGAGTCAGTCGCAAGCGTCCTGACGCAGATTTGGCGTCGGCGTCGCTGCGACGACTCACAATCTCAGTTCAGCTTCTTGTACCGAATACGGTGAGGCTGATCGGCGCTGGAGCCGAGTTCTTGCTTGCGGCGCGTTTCGTACTCGCTGAAGTTGCCCTCGAACCAGCGCACCTGACTGTCGCCCTCGAACGCCAGCACGTGGGTAGCGATCCGATCAAGGAACCAACGATCGTGGGAGATAACCACGGCACACCCAGGGAACGACTCAAGACCTGATTCAAGTGCCCGGAGCGTGTCAACATCGAGATCATTGGTCGGCTCGTCGAGCAGCAGCACATTGCCGCCTGACTTCAAAAGCTTTGCGAGATGGACCCTGTTGCGCTCACCGCCGGACAGATCTCCAACCCGCTTGCCGTGATCGGTGCCCTTGAAGTTGAAGCTCGACACGTACGCGCGGCCGTGGATTTCGCGGCCACCGACTTCGAGCACTTCGCCGCCGCCGGTGATCTCGTCGTAAACGGTTGCGTCGGCGTCGAGGTCGTCGCGGTCCTGGTCGACGTAGCTGAGGTCAACGGTGTCTCCGATCTTGATTGAGCCGGAATCAGGTTCCTCACGGCCTGCGAGCATCTTGAACAACGTTGATTTGCCGGCACCATTCGGACCGATGATGCCGACAATTCCAGCAGGTGGGAGGGAAAACGACAGGTCATCGATCAAAAGACGATCACCGAAGCCCTTACTCAGCCCTTCGACCTCGATGACTTGGTCACCGAGGCGACGACCGGCAGGGATCGTGATCTGCAGCTTTGAGTCCTGTGTCTCAGCTGCTTTGGCTTCAGCATGCAGCTTTTCGTATGCCGCGAGACGCGCCTTTCCTTTTGCCTGGCGTCCCTTCTGACCCAGTCGGACCCATTCGAGTTCCCGAGCCAAGGTGCGCTGGCGAACCTCGTTGCCGCGCTCTTCACGAAGGAGACGATCATGTTTTTGTTCAAGCCAGCTCGAGTAGTTGCCCTCAAACGGAATGCCGCGGCCGCGGTCAAGCTCCAGGATCCACTGGGCCACATTGTCGAGGAAGTAGCGGTCGTGGGTGATAGCCACCACGGTGCCTGCGTAGTCGCCAAGAAAACGTTCGAGCCAGTCAACTGATTCGGCATCGAGATGGTTAGTGGGTTCATCGAGCAGCAGCAGATCTGGCTGCGAGAGCAGAAGTCGACATAAAGCAACTCGGCGGCGCTCGCCGCCCGATAGTACGGTGACGTCGGCATCATCGGGTGGGCAACGCAAGGCGTCCATTGCTATCTCGACGTTGCGATCAAGGCTCCACGCGTCCGTTGCAGCGATCTTGTCTTCGAGCGCAGCTTGCTGCTTGCCGATCTTGTCGTAGTCGGCATCAGGGTCGGCCCACTTTGCCATCACGGCGTTGTAATCGTCGATGATCGACTGGACTTCGGCGACGCCGTCCATGACGTTGTCGCGAACAGACTTATTCGGGTCGAGTTGGGGCTCCTGGGCCAAATAGCCGACGGAGTGGCCAGCGGTGAGGCGAGCTTCGCCTTGGAAGCCGTCGTCGAGGCCCGCCATGATCTTCAAAAGAGATGACTTACCTGCGCCGTTGCTGCCGAGCACGCCAATTTTGACCCCAGGATAGAAGGAGAGTGAAATGTTCTCGAGGACCGTTTTGTCTGGGGGGTAGACCCGCTTCAGCTTGTAGGCCTGATAGATGAACTCGTGCGCCATAGGTGCGAAGGCTAGCGACGCCGTTCAGTCGTTGGCGGCGCCCTTACGTCACTTGAGCTGAATGGAACCGACCATGTCCGACCGGTCAGCCTTGGAGCCAAGCGGTGGTCTAGGCGAAGCCACCCATGGTCTTGTTGACGGTGGCAGCAACCGATTCGACCGACTCGATACGCCCAGTAACTCGGCCCGACAACGCGAGTGAGGCAAACGTACTGCACCAAAGTTTGGGTCAGGAGAATTGCCGAGTCAGCAACGGCTGGATCCTGCACGCAGACCTGCGCAGCGTTCAAGTCGAACCTCGCCGGTGAGGCGACGCACCTTGGGGATTTCGTTGCGGGCTGGGTCAAGTTTCTCCAAAGACTCTGTAGGCGCCAGTCGCTGGTGCGGCTGATGCAAGTTGCATCGACGTGGTCCAGCGCGTAGGGGCTTGCGTGTTTCGGTTCTCGAGGTTGATATCCCGGGCCGGCTGTTGTTGAGATCTGCCGGCTGACAGATGTCGAAAGTCACCGTGCTGTCCGGGGCGCGGGTGATCGTTCGCCTTGATTCAAAGCGGCCGGTGCAACCATGCGGTCGAGTCTGGCCTCGGCTACTTTCGGCCCATGACAGCACTTCCGACTGCACCATTCGGCAAAACAGGACACAACTCAACGCGCGTTATTTTTGGTGCTGCGGCTCTTGGTGCAATGAGTCAAGAGCGCGCGGATGCAACGATGACCTCGGTCGCTGGGTGGGGGATTAACCACATCGACACAGCGGCTTCATACGGTGTCTCTGAGGACCGGCTCAAGCCCTGGCTGGCAGAGCATCGGTCAGAGATTTTTTTGGCAACGAAGACTGGGCGTCGCAGCGGCGACGGTGCACGCGTCGAACTCGAGAAATCACTCGATCGAATGGGTGTCGACCACATTGACTTGGTGCAACTCCACAACCTTGTCGAAGAAGACGAGTGGGAGCGAGCTTTTGCGCCGGGCGGTGCTGTTGAAGCGCTCGCAACCGCTCGGGACGAAGGTCTCATCTCTCACGTCGGCGTTACAGGCCACGGGCTGCGTATCGCAGGGATGCACCTGCGCAGTCTCGAACGGTTTGACTTCGCTGCGGTTCTGTTGCCGGTCAACTTTGTGCTGCTGGACAGCCCGGCGTATCGCAGTGACGTCGAGGCGCTCCTCGAATTGTGCTCCGAGCGCGAAATAGCGGTGCAGACCATTAAGGCAGTCGCTCGCGGTCGATGGTCAGACGGCGCTACCTTCGGCCCCGGGCGGTTCAGCTGGTACGACCCGTTGACCGATCCCGAGCCGATCAGTCGAGCTGTTCGCTATGTCTTGTCACATTCACAGATGTTTCTGAATACGACGAGTGATGCACGGCTGCTTCCAATGGTCGTAAACGCAGCGTCAGGCAATCTCGTCGCTCCGACCGCTGAGGAGTTACGTGCTGATGTCGTCGAGCAGGGCATTACGCCCTTGTTCGATGACGACGTTCTCGAACGAATCTGAAACCCAATCCGTCGGAGGTGTTTCGGCTGCCGGGTTGCGTCGCCTGGAGCTGCAAGATTGCTCGGCACTGATGTGCCGGGTTGTCTGGATTTCTAGCGCATCGAGGCGCGGACGACGACCTCTATTTTTCTGATGAGTTGTTGTATCGCATTGAGATGGGAAGGGCTGAAACCAGGAAGGTAACCTGCAGGCCGTGTCAGCACCAGCCGATCAAGCCCAAAGTTCCGGATTCGGAGCCAACTCGTGGCTCGTTGAGGAGATGTACGAGCGTTTCGTGGCCGACCCTGGTGCGGTAAGCGAGTCATGGCAGGAGTTTTTCGCGGACTACCACTCCCAAGCCCCGAGCGTGGCCGCTGCCGCTGCTGCATCGCCCCAGGTCAAGGCCAATGCCGAGGTACATGGCATTGAGGCCGAAACGCTTCCGCCGCCTGCGCCAGCGGTTACCAATGGTGCACCAGCAAGTGCCAAGCCTGTCGAAGAGCCGGGAAAACCGATTCGCGGTGCGGGCGCAGCCATTGCTCGCAATATGGAGGCAAGCCTTGCGGTGCCGACAGCGACCAGCTTCCGCAACGTCCCAGCCAAGCTGCTTGAAGTCAACCGCAAGGTCATCAACGGTTTCAGGGCCCGTTCGGGTCAGACAAAAATTAGCTTTACCCATCTGATCGGTTGGGCGATCGTGAGGGCTATCGCCGACGCCGTCCCAGCGATGAAGAACACTTACGTCTTGGGCGAAGACGGCAAGCCGCGCCTTATCGTGAACGACCACGTCAACATGAGTCTCGCCGTCGACGTGGAGAAGAATGACGGCAGTCGCACGCTGTTGGTCCCAGTTCTGCGCGACTGCGACCTTCTCGATTTTAATGGGTTTCTTGCGGCGTATGAGGAAGTCATCCGCAAAGTTAAGGGGAACAAGCTCACCGTCGAGGACTTCCAGGGTGCGAACATCAGCCTCACGAACCCGGGAGGAATCGGAACCGTGCAGTCTGTCCCTCGGCTGATGCCGGGCCAAGGCGTCATCGTCGGCGTAGGTTCGATCGACTACCCGGCTGAGTTCGAAGGTGCCGACACGCGCAACCTTTCGTCCCTCGGCGTCAGCAAAGTGGTCACGGTTACTAGCACCTATGACCACCGGATCGTCCAAGGCGCAGAGTCAGGTCTGTTCCTTAAGCGCGTGCACGAACTACTTCTCGGTGAGCACAACTTCTACGAAGACATTTTCGCTTCGCTTGACATGCCATACGAGGCTGTGAAGTGGCGGCCAGACACCAGCGCAATGAATCGCGAAGAGACGATGCTGGCAAAGCAGATGGCTGTTGCGAAGCTAATTCGTGTACACCGCGTTCGCGGCCATCGCATTGCGGACCTTGACCCGCTGCGATGGAAAGAGCCGCACATGCCCCGCGAGCTTGATCCAGCTACGTACGGGCTGACGATATGGGATCTCGACCGTGAGTTCCTCACCGACGGTGTGGGAGGGGTCGACAAGATGCGCCTCGGTGACCTTCTCGGTGTGCTGCGTGATGCATACTGCCGCACCATCGGCGTCGAGTACATGCACATTCAAAGCACGGATGAGCAACGGTGGGTTCAGGAGCGCGTCGAAAATGGCTACGAGCAGCCAACCAAAGACGAAAAGCACCGCATCCTTGAGCGTTTGAACGCAGCAGAGTCATTCGAGAAGTTCCTCGCCACGAAGTACGTCGGAACAAAGCGATTCGGTATTGAGGGCGCCGAGTCGGCCATTCCAATCCTTGATGAAATCCTCAGCCATGCCGCCGATGACAGGCTTGATTCAGTAGTGATGGGAATGGCGCACCGCGGTCGACTCAACGTGCTGTCGAACATTATGGGCAAGGACTACGAGGCTATCTTCTCCGAATTTGAGGGCCATCTTGATCCGTCGTCGGTGCAGGGGTCTGGCGATGTCAAGTATCACCTCGGCAT